>Ga0209121_10001779_pt1 | contig 22540 bp, 17 predicted proteins | sample Cruoilmetagenom3_FD_187292 | JGI IMG/M metagenome (GOLD analysis project Ga0209121, IMG submission 187292) | Oil polluted marine microbial communities from Coal Oil Point, Santa Barbara, California, USA - Sample 3 (SPAdes) (version 2) | ecosystem: Environmental > Aquatic > Marine > Oil seeps ... | reverse complement strand
GGCTTTCCTTTTCCGTACAGTCCGGTCGCGTGACTTTCCCGTAAATGTAAGTTTCGATGGATGGATGATGTTCGACCGCTGCATATGATTTCCTATAATTTCTTATGACTAATCATATCCTAGACGTGATTGATTGGACTTTTGTTCCGAAAGAGCTTGATCATTCTTCAGGGTGCAGTGTTTATGCCAGTGTCCCAAGATTCAGGATCATTCTTGATATAATTAAGTCCTGAACATGCGGATGGGAATATTTTCCTCACATCCCTCATCCTGAAATGGCAAAGGAAACAGCATGGTATGGCATTTTATCTCCTGGTATCTCCTGCTCCTCGGTTTGGGCTGGTTGACATTTCCCCTCACATTCTGCGTCATGTCAAAACTGGCTGACCGGGGATACGCGCTGAGCCGTATTTTAGGATTATTGCTATGGGGATTTATATTCTGGCTGTCCAGCAGCCTAGGCTTGCTGCATAATCAGCCGGGGGGGATTGTCCTGGTCCTGGTGGTCCTGATCCTGGTCAGCTTTTTGTCAATCAGGGGGCAGCTTAGGGAATTCTTCGAATGGATACGCACAAACTGGCGCGTGGTGGTGATCACAGAAGTAGTTTTTTTGTTCAGCTTCATCTTTATGGCGCTGGTGCGCGCGTCAAACCCAGAGGCTACAGGAACAGAAAAACCAATGGAACTGGCTTTCATCAATGCGGTGATCAATTCTGAGTCCTTTCCACCGCATGACCCCTGGCTTTCGGGTTACGCCATCTCCTATTATCATTTTGGCTACATCCTGGCAGGACTCCTGGCAAAAATAACCGGCGTACCGGGTGGCGTGGCGTTTAACCTGATGCTGGCCGCTGTTTTCGCGATGAGCGCTGCGGGTGCTTACAGCATTCTCAACAACCTTTTGATGGGTTTGAACCAGCGCATTAAGCGAGAGAATAATTACCTGCTGTGGGCTTTGCTGGGCCCCCTATTTTTATTGTTTGTCAGCAACCTGGAAGCGTTTCTTGAAGTGCTGCGCCAGGCGGGTGTGGGTTGGGACCTGGCATCAGACACATCAGAGTTTTGGACGTGGGTGAATATTGGGTCCCTTAGTACGCCACCTCCCCAGCCTCTCGGGTTGGTGCCTCAACGCTTCTGGTGGTGGTGGCAGGCATCCCGGGTGATTCAGGATATTGATTTATTAGGCAACATCAGCTCCCTATCGCCGATTGATGAATTCCCAGCGTTTTCTTTCGTGCTGGGTGACCTGCATCCTCATGTGCTGGTGATGCCGTTTGTGATGCTCGTGATCGGCTTGTCCTGGAATGTGTTCCAGGGTGGATTGCAGCCTGATGGAAAAGGTCTTGGACGAAAGCTGCTTTACCGCGCGGATGTTTTTCTAGTTGCGGCGATCACCATGGGCGGGATTGCCTTCCTCAACACCTGGGACCTGCCAGTATACTTTGCGCTGTTCACAGGCGCCTATCTCTTCTGGCGGGTGAGTCAGGAAGGTTGGCAGTGGCGGCGATTGGTTGAGATACTTCAGCTGGTGATTCCCCTGGGGGTTCTCTCCTTCCTGCTGTATTCGCCTTTTTTCGTTAGTTTCCAGTCCCAGGCTGGCGGAATCCTGCCGAACCTAATCTATCCCACGCGTGGGCTGTATCTCTGGCTGATGTTTGCCGCCCTGTTTGTGCCGATTTTTCTGTTCTTTGGATGGCTGATGCGTCATCGTTTCCCGGCTAAATGGGGAAAAGGTACGCTGCTGGTTTCGTCCTTATTTGGCTTCCTTTTTGTGATGTCAATCCTGATGGGTTTTATTGCTTCGAAAATGGATATTGGGCAGCAGGTCTTGATTTCCCAGGGCGAAACTTCGTATAGCGGGCTGCTCCTGTCTGCAACGCTACACCGAATCAGCTACGGCGTGACCTTGTTGACATTGTTAAGTTTATTGACTTGCGGACTGTCTTATTTATTGGGTATCAGCACAGAAAGTAACGATGTATCTGGTATCCGCAGGTCAACAGGTTTCGTGTTGTTGATGATCATCCTGGGTGGGGTGATGGTGCTGGCACCAGAATTCGTCTACCTGAGAGATGTGTTTGGCGCTCGGATGAATACTGTGTTCAAGTTTTATTACCAGGCCTGGATGTTATGGGCTTTAGCTGCTGCATTCGCCACGGTTGTCATCTTAAGGCAGGCGCGCTGGATATCTCGTTTGATACTTATTATCTTTTTGCTGCTTGGACTGATTTATCCCGTATTGGCTTACCCGGATAAAACCAATGCGTTCAATCCAGAAGGGGGATACACCCTGGATGCGGCTGCTTACCTGGCACGCCAGAATCCAGATGAGGCGGCGGCGATTGGGTGGGTGTCACAAGCCACTGACGGCGTGGTGGCAGAAGCGGTCGGTGGTCAATATTCTGGTTATGCGAGAGTGGCCACCCTGTCTGGTCAGCCGTCGGTCCTGGGTTGGCCCGGCCACGAGGGACAATGGCGCGGCGGTTATGAAGAAGTGGGCACACGTGAAGCGGATATCCGCACGCTGTTTGAGGTGCCGGATTGGGCGAGAGCCCTGGTGATCATTCGCCGCTATGACATCCGCTATATTTTTGTCGGTCGTTTGGAACGCAGCACCTATGCCGTCAATTCTGAAAAGTTTATGATGAACCTGGAGATGGGCTTCAGCCAGGGAGAAGTGCAGGTATTTGTCGTTCCGCCCACGCTTAAGGAGTGAGTGATGACATTCAAAGGTTTTGGACTCAACCTTGGGTATCTTCCCTGCTTGTCGGATGCTGAGACGAGGTCAATCAGCGCCGATAATGTGCATGGTGAAAAAGGCGGCGGCGCTCAGGCAGAGATTACCGATTGCATTTCATGAACCTGAACCGCATGCACCCTTACTAAAGCCACCTGACCTGGATGAACTTGAAGTGAATTAATTAGAGTCGTCTATGGCTTGATGTGGTAGGATGTTTCTACCAGTGACCAGTGAAAGGTTTAGTGTTCCGATGGTAAGAACCCGCTTTGCACCCAGCCCAACAGGTTATATGCATATCGGCAATTTACGGACTGCCCTGTATGCTTTCCTGACTGCACGCCGACAAAACGGCGTCTTTATCCTGAGAATTGAAGACACCGATCAAGAGCGTAATGTGCCTGAAGCCCTGGCAGCCATCTATACCAGCCTGGAGATGGCTGGCCTGGTTTACGATGAAGGGCCGGATAAGGATGGAGGCTTTGGACCTTATGTGCAATCGCAGCGGCTGAAGATCTACCAGGAACACGCCAAAAATTTGATGTCACTTGGCGCTGCCTACCCTTGTTTCTGTCAAAAAGCCGGGCAGACCAGCACTGCAGAGGACGCCCCGATCCGCAGGGATCCCTGTCGATATTTAACCAAAGAAGAAGCTGATGCGAAGATGGATGCTGGCGAGCCCTTCGTGGTCCGTCAACGCATCCCTGATGAGGGCAGCACAAGTTTTGTAGATGCGGTTTATGGGGAAATTACGGTTGAGAATTCACAGCTGGATGACCAGGTTCTGTTGAAATCAGATGGCTTCCCGACCTACAACTTTGCCAATGTCGTAGATGATCATTTGATGGCTATCACCCATGTGATGCGCGGTCAGGAATACCTTTCATCGACGCCTAAATATAATTTGCTCTATGAGAGTTTTGGCTGGCCGATCCCGACCTACGTGCACTTGCCGCTGATCATCAAGGAAGATGGGTCGAAATTCAGCAAACGCCTGGGGGATCCCTCCTTTGAGGACCTGGTAGGAATGGGTTTCTTGCCAGAAGCTATCGTGAATTACATTGCCTTATTGGGATGGAGCCCGGGCAACGACCAGGAATTCTTCACTCTGGAACAATTACAGGAGGTTTTCAGCGTCGACCGGATCAACAAATCCAGTGCGGCGTTTTCATTTGACAAGCTGACCTGGTTGAACGGTGAGCATCTGCGCGCCCTTTCCCTTGATAGCTTTCATGAGCTGGCAGCACCGTATTATCCGGATTCACTTGCGGCATACAACACTCATAAGATCAGCGAACTGCTCCAGGTTCGAACGGAGAAATTAACGGATATTCCGGATATGGTGTTATTTTTTGAGACGGTTCCTGAGTATGAACTTGATATGTATGTCCACAAGAAATCTAAATGCGACCTGGAGAGCAGCCTGGCCATACTCAAGGAAACCCTGCCCCTGTTGGGGGACCTGGAGGTGTGGGACAATCAAACCTTGTATGAGACCTTAAAGGCTTATGCCAAGGAAAATGGTTATAAGACAGGAACGGTAATGTGGCCGATTCGCACGGCACTTTCTGGCGTACCCGTGACGCCAGGCGGGGCGACAGCCCTGGCGGAGGTGTTGGGGAAAGCGGAAAGCCTGAAGCGGATCACGGCAGGGATTGAAAAGCTGGAAGGTGCATTACCTTAAAGTGCAAAAAGTAATTCAAGGGGGATCAAATTTCTGGCTGAGCCTTTCCAGAGAAGTTGAGGCATCACCGCCTTCTCTTGACAATTGTTATCCAATAATTCTATTTATAATGAATATGCGTTATAGGTGTTACACCAGGCTTGGTCAAGTTTTTTATAAAATCCGGGTTGATCCTTAATTCCGGTGCACAGCGAGACCTCTGGGCGGGATAGTGAGTGTCCATTGACTAAATTGCCCTGTGCAAGGTCAACCGTGGTAGATCCCAGTTGGAATGGCTGCAACTCAAATAAATCAGGATCTGTCAGGAAAACTGCGGGGAGCAGATCCCATAAGTAAAAGACCATCTCCCCGGTGTAAAGCCCAAATGTGAGCAGCCATTGAAGCAATGTAAGTTTGATCCAACCCGGCCAGTAATCAGTCTGAAAGATGTCCTTCATCCGATAGGGAGCATCCAAACACGCTTGTGCCGTGAAGATGGTGTTGGAGCAGGGTGCGTTCAGCACATTCAGTGCAGCATCGGGATTCGCGGAAAAATTCAACTCTGCTAAATTTCGGTAGCCTAATTTGACAGGTGTGAGGTACCCACCCATGACAGCAATCCGTCTTACTTTTTGATAGAAATCTGGATCTAATTGTGCTGCTGTAAAAATGTTTCCTAATGGACCGGTGGCAAGCAAGGTGATTTCGTGTGGGTATTGGTTGACCATCTCGACCAGAAATCGTGCAGCAGGCGTTGATGCCCCCTCGTTTTTTCTGCCTTCGCCTTTCCGTATGGATAAGTTCAGTTTGAGTTTTTTTGCTAGCCTTTGCGTTTGAGTATAAACTTTACCAATTCCGGCATTACCAAAGGTCGTGGTGATCCCCAGCAACTCAATTTCGGGAACCCCCAATAGATACAAAATGGTTAAGCCGTCATCAACCTCGTGAAAAAGAAGTCCCATGGAATTATCGCAATCAAGGATAACCTTTTCAGCCATTGCACTCCGAATATTCTGTGTAATAGATTTTTATGATTGGCAAATTATACATGCAGATTTGTTTTCTTAACAGCTGTTTTATCCATGACATCGGGTACGGCGCTTAAGTCCATTCCGGTGAATTTAGATAGGGGTCAAATAAGCTTCGCAAGAAGGATAAGTCCACAACCATGGATAATTTTCGGTAGGTATCCATATTTTTCAAGAGGTGATCACCGCGACGGTATTGAACCCAAGCCATTGCACACCAGGAGACGCCGCGCATACAATTGAAGGGATCGCGCAAGCGAGTGCGTTCTTCGATGGTGTCTCGCAGGTGGGGATCATCCAGCGCTGCCTGGTAGGCTTTCATCATCGCAATTTGATCCTCTTCTGGCATGCGGTAATTCGTTTTCCACAAGGTCGTGGTGGGCACACGGAAATGTGAAAGGTCCTGAGAAGGATCCCCCCAAAGAGGTTTTTCCCAATCTACCAGGTGCAGCGTGCCCTGTTCCCGGTTGATAATCCAGTTGGTGTTGTTGACTTCAGTGTTGATGATGCTATTCCAGGGATCGCAGATATAATATTCCTCCTTGTGGCGAGCCTGATTTGCCCAAGTGCGAATCCCCCTGAGATAGACCTTGACATCTGGATCTCCCAGGTCAGAGTCAAGATAGACTTGCATCATGCGCTGACAGCGTTCGAACGTGAGGGATAGGGGTCGTTCCTCATGGATCAGGTGGATCTTATCCTGGGGGATCTTGATTTGGTGATATTCAGCCATCAGACGGGCAGCAGATTCACAATCGCGCTGGTAATCTAATTTCTCCCCGGGCAGGTAAGACATCCCCAGTACACCAAAAGGCAGCAAGCTCAGTGATTGATCCAGAAAATAAGGCTCGGGGGCAACCCCTGCCGGCTTCAAAAGCTTCAGGGTCTTATACTCGTATTCAATTTGCTGTTCTTTAGTCAACCCAAACTGCGAACCTGTATTACAGCGTAGAACCCAGGCAAAACTGCCCTGGCGGATGAGGAAGTTCATGTTGTATTCACCCTGGGCGAGAGGTTCGATAGAAAATACCTGATCCCAGGACCAACCAGGCATGTTTTTTGGACGCGCTGTGATCAAGTATTTTTTTACTTCAGGAAGCATGGTGTGGATGGATAAATCGAGCATACTTTTCTCAGAAAATCGAAGATCTGTATGAATTATAGCAAAAAGATCATTGAGCGGTTTTGCATACTCATATCTGCGCAGTGGATCTTAATTTCCGTAAGGAATTTTAATGTCGAACGTTTTTAAATCTGTACTAAGTTAAGAGCATTTCCAAACGATGCCTGTGAAGAATTGACCGGGGCAAATTATCAGGATTGTCACAGTCCGTTTTTGATTGTTTATATTTTATGTGGTCGAAGAACGATTATAATTTAAAGACTGTGTTTATTAAATATGATAAATACGAAAGGATGCCACAATGACCTCATCTACTCAAGAATTTCCTGTTTTTGTGATGTGTGGGCGTGACCCTCAGAAGCGAAGGCTGCTTCTGTCGGTTGATCCAGATGGGGAATACAAATCAAAGGCTTTACTGCCATTTTTGGGCAAGAGATTAATTGAGTGGCAGCTTGAAGAATTAAAGGAATCGCCATTTGTTGAGGGGCTATACTTATTGGGGTTGACTGAAGAAGATGTGAGCTTTGACTATCCTGTTGCATATATTCCTGTGGCGTCAACCGCAGGTTTTGGCGAAAAATTGGTGCAGGGTTTGGATTACTTGCAAACCCAGGGGATAGGACCTGAATTGGTTGTGATCAGCTCCTGTGACGCGCCAGGTATCCGTTTGCAGGAGATCAACACCTTCTCTCAAATGGTACGTGATGATCCGGGTAAGGATTTCTATCTTTCCCTTGTTCCTGAAGAGGTGGCTGAGGCGGTTTTCCCAAGGTCCGGCAGGGCCGTTGCCCGCTTCAAGGATTGTGATGTCTTCCCAGGTGAGTTGTATGCTCTCAGTCCCAAGGCTATTCGTGAATTGAAACGAGTGATTGAGGATTTAGGAATGACACGGCGGAAGATCAACCGCCAGGCGCAAAAAATCAGCCTGGGTCCAATGCTGATGTACATTGGACGACGCCCGCGCACATGGATTTTGATTCTCAAATACCTGTTGGGTTTAGCTACGCTGGAGGATGGGGAGCGGATTCTGTCTGCTGCATTTGGCATAAAAATTCGTGGGCTCATTATTCCGGAAGCCGGTTTTGGGATGGACATGGACCTGCCAGAGGATTATGAGCGTTTGAAGGACTATGTCAGACGCACTAAATTAACCCCAGAGGAGGGGTAAACATTCGTTTTTAGTGATTAATTTACTCATCATCTAAACGAGAATTGGGCTCGGTTTTATAGATGAGCACCAGGGGGTTAGGACCGTTGAAAGGCATGGTGAATCGCCAGGCTTTTTTGAAGTCCCGGTCTTTCATCCAATAGAGCTGGGTTGCTCCGTCTTTCCAGGGGTTAATAAAACCCCAGGGCGCTGGAAAGGATTCATCGATCAGATGGTCAGGATCAAAGGCGGCAAGAATCATGCTGTGACCGCCCATTTTAGACGAGGAATTGCGGTTTTTAAGCTCATGGCCGTAATAAATCGGCGGCGCCTGGGACTTCCACCAAATCAGCGTGATGATGGGAACGACATTCTCATTGGAAAGTATTCCCGGCAGGATTTCAGGGATTGCTTTGTGAAAGACAGCGTTTACGGGCAGATGATGGGTTTTTGCCAGGTAGCGAAGAATTCGTGCTTGCTGGCGAGGGGTCACTGCCCAGCCCGGGAAAACCCGCATTAACCGACCGCGACGCCACAAACGGTCAACTTCTTCAGAGAGGCGTGATGGGTCATAACTAAAATTGACCAGCATCTGCAAAGCTGTTGTGATGGCGTGCAGTGTACAGGTATTCCCCACCTGTCGTTTCTGAAGGCTTGCTAACTCATTTTCTGATAGACCATGCAGCATTTTACTTGTCATTGACCTGTTTAACCACGAGGGTTCCTCCGATATCATCAAAAAGGTGCTTGCCTTCCAGTGCAGACCACATGAAAGCTTCGCTGTTAAACCCTTCTTCTGGGTTATATTGATACCTGCCTGAGGCGAGATCACGCCAGATCCTGTCCAGCCAAGCACCCAGGCTTGCTGCAATCAAATAGCGTTCTGGTTTGTCATGTAAAAAGAGGATCACCTGGCCGTAACGATGTGGATCAGGGGGGTTGGTGTCCAGGCAGAAGTAATCCCCTGTATCGCTGCTGACAAAGGGGATCCACGCTGATTGCCACCATTCACGGTGAATATAGGGCGATGGCTTGGGCTCCAAACCGGAGAAGGCACCTTTTTGATTGATTTTTGTCATCAAGCCCCAGGCTGCCTGAATCTCGGCAACAGGCATCATGCGCCAATTGCCGATCATACCGGCTGAGCGCCGCGTTTCGCCGTCAGCCAATGAAAGCAAGCAGCGCAGACTTCCAGGAAGGGGTAAGCCGCTCTTTTCTCTGAAGTTTTCCAATGCTTCAGGTGGCGCAGGGGGATGGAAAGTGACAGCAGGGGCATGATTTTCAGCCCAAGTTCTGATTCTTCGTAAGGAGTCTGATATGGATAAAACGTTCGACATTACTGAAGCCAATCACTTTCAAAAGAGCTAGATCGCAGGCGAGTTTTTATTGATTTTATCAAATTTGGTGAGGCTGTGTGATTAAAACGGATTATTTTCGCCGGTGGCGCCGTGGCGGTTGGTGATGACCGGTGATGATTTCCTTCTGGCGCTTCTTACCGGCGGGATTTTTCTCCACAAACAGCTTCTCACCTGTGAAGGGGTCTTTTTCTGTGTAATACATCACGCTGGCATAGGTTGACGGCGTTGGCGTGAAAACCTGCACCTGTTCAGGCAGAACCCCAAGCTCTTCACTGGCGAATGTTTTTAAGGCGTGCATATCTCCTTCGGTGCATCCTGGATAAGCCGCGATCAAGTAATAGCTAAGAAACTGCTGTTTGCCAACCTGTTGATTGATATATTCAAACTTTTGTTTAAATTCCAGCAGCGCGTCGCGGTTTGGTTTACCCATGCGTGTCAGCACTTCTGCTTGTGAGTGTTCCGGGGCGACTTTAAGCTGACCAGAGATATGATGTTTGATAAGCTCGCGCAGATAGGCATCCCCATTTTGTGTATCAGCGAGGATCATGTCATAGCGCAACCCCGATCCAACAAAAACCTTTTCCACGCCTGGTAAAAGTCGTAATTTCTTTAATAGGTCAGTTTGAATACTGTGATCAATTGGAAGGGCGGGACAAATTTCCGGGTAGAGGCAGCGTTTATCTTGACAGGGACCTTGGCGGATTTTGACCGGGCATTCGAAGCCATACATATTGGCAGTTGGTCCGCTCAGGTCGAAAATGATCCCATTGAAATCAGCCAGTTGTGTGATTTTTTTGGCTTCATTAATTATGGATTCACGGCTGCGCCAACGAACAGTGCGGCCTTCATGAACAGCAATGGCACAAAAATGACATTCTCCATAGCAGCCACGATGGGTTGGAATGGCCTGGCGGATGGTTTCTAAGGCTTTAACCTCCCCTTGCCGGGCATAATATGGATGCTGGGCGCGCTCAAAATCAAGGTTGTATACTTGATCCAGGGCTTTTTGGGTCAGGTGGGGATAAGGTGGGTTTTGAATCAGGTAGCGATCCCCATGAAGCTGTGCCAGTCCCTTTGCGTTGAGGGGGTCGTTGTTGTGATAGAAGGTATCGAACATATCGATAAAGGCATCTTTATCCTCTTGAACCTGTTCGAAGGAGGGAAGCTCCAGGTAATTCCTGGGTATCTCTTTGCTGATATAGCACACCCCGCGCAGGTGGGTGAGGTCGCTCCCATTTTCCAGAGCCCTGGCGAGCTCAACGACGGACCCTTCTGCCATTCCGTACAATAAGAAATCCGCTTTTGCGTCAAACAGGACGGAACGGCGGACGGCGTCTGACCAGTAATCATAATGGGCAATCCGGCGTAAGCTGGCTTCGATCCCACCCAGAACGATCGGAACGGTGTGTTTGAAATAGCGGCGAATCAAATTGGCATAAACCAGGGTGGCGCGGTTTGGGCGTTTGGTGTTTCGTCCGCCGGGTGTGTAGTCATCCGCACGACGCGGCCGCCCGGTCGCTGTGTAGTTGGCGACCATCGAATCAATACTGCCAGCCGTCACACCCCAGAATAAACGCGGCTCCCCCAGGCGGGTGATATCCCTCTTGGATTGGAAATCAGGTTGGGCGATCACGCCGACTCGAAAGCCTGCATCCTGCAAAACTTTACCGATCACTGAAACACCCACAAAGGGACTGTCAATGTAGCTGTCGCCGGTGATCAGGATAATATCGAGTTGATTCCAACTGAGATGATTTAATTCATCACGTGTCGTGGGCAAAAACATAAGAGCCTTTTAATTAGTTATATTTTGGTGATTTTACCCGATCGAGGGTGTTCTGTATCCTGATATTAACGCTTGATGCTGATCAGAGTTCTTTTATCGAGTTTGGCGAGATCGAAGACGATGTTGTGAAAACTGATCCATTAAATATTAAGTTGAAGTAAAAGCTTGGCTTATGCTTCCTTTGGACGATATAAGGCGAATAATTTCAGGTTTTCCTGGTTTATTCCCCAATGATTTTTACCAGTACACGCTTACGGCGACGTCCATCAAACTCACCATAGAAGATCTGCTCCCATGGACCAAAGTCTAATAAACCTTGTGTGACTGCCACGACGACTTCACGACCCATCACCTGGCGCTTGAGATGGGCATCGGCGTTATCTTCTCCACTACGATTATGCAGGTACTGGTCGATGGGCGCGTGGGGTGCCAGGCCCTCCAGCCATTTCTCGTAATCTTGATGCAGGCCAGATTCGTCATCGTTGATGAAGACAGAGGCGGTGATGTGCATGGCATTGATCAGGCACAGACCCTCCTGAATGCCGCTTTCTTCCAGAGCTTGTCGGACCTGGGGAGTGATGTTGATCAAACCAAGGCGGCTGGGGAGGTTGAACCAGAGTTCTTTGCGATAACTTCTCATGATATTGTCCTTTAATTATGAATCAATTGTGCGAAAATTTCGTTTATCAATTCTGAGGAGGCTTATCGGTTGATTTCATATGAAGCCATCATGGCATCCAACATGTCCAGGCTGGGCGAAAAGTTTTGAGGATCCTGGGCTTGCAACCACGCGATGGTATCTGCAAGGTAGGTTTCCCAATTTTCCTCAAAGGCTAAATAATCATCGATCTGGCCTTCATCCGGTAAGCCTGGATTGGTGACAGGCAAGACAGCAGAAATATAATATTCACCGTCATTTGTTAAACCCTGATAGGTATAGAATAGATTTGTATTGTCAACGGGATAGATCGCCTGCCCATACATCGTGAGGAAGCGCACGCCAGAACCATTTTCAAAATCGAAATATGAAACGCTTGCCGAAAAGAGTTGAGCTGCGTTCCACATCGGTAGGAAGGGGAGGTGGCTGATAGACCCGCCACCAGGTCGTGTGATCAAGGTTTGCTTTAAGTTGTCAATGATATCGCCAGCGTATTCACTCAATACCTGATAGTCATTCACCGGGTAAATAATAATCTTTGGTGTGTGAAAATGATCGCTCACAGCATAAGCGTTAAATTCAAAAACGAAATGAGTCGGGTAGGTATCACCTGGCATAGACTCCTCGCCCATATTTTGAGCAGGAATGGTGGAAGGGGAAATGCTCGCTGCGATGCCTGGGTCAAAAGAAAAGGAAATGCCTTCATAAATCACATCAGGTTGTTCAATAGTAGGCGTGATCGTTGGCTCTGGTAAGACTTCTGGAAGCGTGATAGTTGGTTCCGGTAAGACTTCCGGGATTTCCTCCTCCTGGGATGACGGGGCATTCAAAGCGTTCTGGGTTTGTTGGATAGACACCAGAGTCTGCTGGACACTTAATTCCTTGCCCCCATCTTCATCAAGATTGATTATGCAGGCCATCGAAGCCAATAACAGGGCGATCAGTGATAAGAGAGCATATTTTTGGGGATGTGGATGAGTGTTCATAAGTTCCTCCTGATCGTTGATCGGGTCAATATCATCATTGACCTAATCTTCATAATGACGATAGAAAATGAAAGGTCTATAGTTCATTTGTAAAGGATGAGGTCAATCAAGGTTGACCTTTCTTAATTATAGAACTATTTTCGCTAGAAGAAAGTTCCTGTTCAGGACACTTATAAATTCTTGAACAGAATATAACCTTCATAATTACTTCCCTTCAAACTTTGATAAAATTAGAAAAACTGGTTTCACAAGATTGAGAGGAAGATAAAGATGGTGATTTATCAGCTCAGCGATGGAAAATGGCGGCTGCGTGAATCAGGCAAATCAGATTGGTACCCGACGACCCTGCCAGGTGAGGTCCACACTGCATTAATGAAAGCCGGTCGGATTCCTGATCCGTTTCATGCCGATAACGAACTTTTGGTGGGATGGGTGGCAGAAACGGACTGGGAATTTGAAGGTGCATTTGATGTCTCTGAGGACCTACATGCCGAGGACCAGGTTTGGCTGTGTTTTGATGGGTTGGATACACTGGCTCAAGTCAGGCTGAACGGTTTATTGATTGGCGAGACTGATAATGCGTTTCGTTCCTACGAATGGGAGGTGGGCGAGCACCTAAAAGTGGGTAAGAATAGGCTGTCAATCTTATTTGATTCCCCAGTCAATTTTGTCAACGCTCTTCAGAAGGAAGAACCGCTGGCCAGTCCCGGAGATTCACTCCCGGGAGGGCCATACCTGCGGAAGGCACCCTGTCAATGGGGATGGGATTGGGGTCCAAAACTACCGCCCATAGGGATTTGGAAGGACGCCCGTCTGGAAGGATACACAGCAGGGAAATTTGATACCGTTCACCTGCATCAAGAGCATCAATTTGATGGTCAGGTGGTGATCTCGGCAGAGATCTCCCTCCGACAGTGGACCCAAAAGACCCTTCAGGTTTGTCTGACCCTGACGGATCCCGATGGTAATAATTTTGCGACGACATGTAAAGTATCAAATGGATCAGCCCAGGTGGACATTGAGATCAATGAGCCGCAGCTCTGGTGGCCTAACGGATACGGTGAACAAGCCCTCTACCAGGCGAAATTAACATTGCGGGATGCTAATGACGCCATCTTGGATGAAAAGGATTATCAGCTGGGACTGCGTACTTTGGAATTACAGCAAGTCGAGGATGAATCCGGTGAGAGTTTCACATTCGTGGTGAATGGTGTACCGATTTTTGCGAAAGGTTCTAACTGGATTCCTGCAGACTCCTTCCCAACACGAATCGTGCGTGAAACATTAGCGAGATTACTTGGTGATGCAGTACAAGCCCACCATAATATGATCAGGGTGTGGGGCGGTGGCTTCTATGAAAGCGAAGATTTCTATGATCTTTGTGATCAATACGGCATCCTGGTTTGGCAGGATTTTATTTTTTCATGCAGCATTTATCCGCTAAGCAACCAGGAGTTTGTCGACAATATTCACCAGGAAGTGGTGGATAATGTGCGCCGCATTCGCCATCGGGCAAGTTTGGCGTTGTGGTGCGGCAATAACGAGATGGATTGGGGCTGGGAATCCTGGGGATGGAGCGAGGAGCCCTGGCGGCAATATCGCGAGGACTACAAAACCTTCTTTTATGATACCCTGCCTGGCTGGCTGGACGAATTGGATCCCGAAACACCTTACTGGTTCAGCTCTCCGACATCCGGAACGCCTTTTGATCATGCCAACAGCAATGACCGAGGAGATGCCCATTACTGGGAGGTGTGGCATGGGGCAAAACCTTTCAGCGCCTACCGAGAGCAGTATCCCAGATTTATGAGCGAATTTGGATTTCAATCCCTGCCGCCATTGAAAACTATCCGCACTTATGCGACGGAAAACCACTGGAACCTGACAGATTACATGATCGAACATCATCAACGCAGTCATTACGCCAGTGCATTATTCATGGGACAAATGGCGCTGCATTACATGATGCCGATCGATTTTCCTGCGCTGGTGTATTTAACCATGGTTCTACAAGCTGAGGGAATTCGCTATGGCGTGGAACACTGGCGGCGTAACCGGCATCGTGTCAGCGGCACCCTGTACTGGCAATTGAATGATTGTTGGCCCGTGGCTTCATGGTCAAGCGTTGATTATTTTGGCCGATGGAAAGCGCTGCATTATGCCAGCAAGAAATTCTATGCTCCTGTGCTGTTATCCATTGAAGATCTGGAAGAGTCATCGGTGATGAAAATACACCTGACCAGTGACCTGCAATCCCCATGGGATGGATTCATTCGCTGGCGCTTGATGAGGTTGGATGGGGACGAGTTGGCCTCAGATGGAATTCAGGTCTCAGCGATGCCATTGTCATCGCGTATGGTGTTCGAGAAAGATTTCAATTACCTGTCGCTGGATGAAAAACGGGAAACGGTTTTGGTTGTTGACCTGATGAAGGATGATGATATTGTTTCTAGGCAATTAGCAACCTTTGTGCGTAATAAACATCTAAAGCTACCCAATCCCAAACTCAAAGCTTACTTGCTGGATGATGATGATGAGCGTGTGACGATTCAGGTGGCAGCAGAGTATCTGGCGCGTTTTGTTGAACTTTCCCTGGATGATGCAGATGTCGTTTTCAGTGATAATTATTTTGACGTGCTGCCCGGAGAACCAGTACGTGTCACCTGTCCGAAGCCGAAGGGTTGGACTATTGATGATATCGGGCGCTCTTTGACTGTTTTCTCATTGTATGATAGCTTCGCATAGTTTTTCTGGACAGCACAAATTGAAAGATAGATCAGAATAATGGACAACATCCATGTATATGCCAGTCACGCATATATCCATTTCAATCCAGGATAGCCTGTTGATAACTCGCGATGAAAGAAATAACCCGGTGAAATCAGGTAGATCGGTCTTTACTTTTTTTTTCACTGTGTTACAATAAATTGGTTTTATCCACTACGATAGGAAAAGAAAGTTTATGACACAACAATCAAATTCTCTGATCGCGCCTTATGGCGGCGAACTTGTGGACCTGATGGTCAAAGGTGATGATCGGGAAGCACTCTTAAAAAAAGCGGGAACTTACCCAACAGTCAGGTTGACACCACGCCAGACCCATGATTTGGAGCTGTTGGCTGTGGGTGCCTTTTCACCACTGGATCGTTTTATGGGGCAGGATGACTACCAGTCTGTGATGGACAATATGCGTCTGGATGATGGCATGGTATGGCCGATCCCGATTACACTGACAATTGATAAGGAAGAATTACCGGACCAAGCTGATTGGGTGACCCTGCGCGATGTTCACAACCAGATCATGGCTGTGATGCGCGTGGAAGAGGTTTTTCGTTTTAATTGGAAGGAAGAAGCGAATAAAGTATACGGCACAGTAGACCTAAAACATCCGATCGTCTCGGAGATGGTTGGTTGGGGTGATTTGTGCCTTTCTGGCGAGTTGAAAGTGCTCAACCTGCCTGCTTATGATGACTTTGTTGAGCTGCGCCTGACGCCGGCTGAAACCCGGCAGCACCTGGAGGAAATGGGCCATGCCAATGTGGTTGCTTTTCAAACGCGCAATCCGATGCATCGCGTGCATGAAGAGCTGACCAAACGAGCAAGCGAGCAGATCGGTGGAAGCCTGTTGATCCACCCGGTGGTTGGGTTGACCAAACCCGGTGATGTCGATCACTATACCCGCGTCCGCATCTATAAAACACTGGTTGAGAATTATTATGATAATCACACTTTGTTGAGTTTATTGCCCCTGGCCATGCGCATGGGCGGCCCGCGTGAAGCGGTTTGGCATGCCATCATTCGTCGCAATTACGGTGCCAATCACTTCATTGTTGGCCGTGATCATGCCGGTCCCGGGAAAGACAGCAAGGGTGAGCCTTTTTACGGTCCCTACGATGCCCAGGAATTGCTCCAAAGTGTTGAAAAAGATGTGGGTGTGAAAATGGTGCCCTTCGAGCTTGTAGTTTACCTGCCCGAAGAGGATCGATATGAATTGGCTTCTAAAGTCCCGGAAGGCACCAAGGTCTCGATGATCTCCGGGACGCAGGTTCGTGAGGACTACCTTGCAAAAGGTCTGCCTTTGCCGGAATGGTTCACCCGCAAAGAGTCAGCAGAGATTTTGTTAGAAGCGCATCCACCAAGATATAAGCAAGGATTCTGCATCTGGTTCACCGGGCTGAGCTGTGCTGGAAAATCAACCATTGCCAAACACCTGACAAATATCCTTCAGGAATATGGTCGAAATCCAACTGTGTTAGATGGGGATGTGGTCCGCACCCATTTATCCAAAGGTTTGGGCTTCAGCAGGGAAGACCGTGATACGAATATCCTGCGGATCAGTTTCGTTGCTGGTGAAATTGTTCGACATACTGGGACAGTGATTTGTGCGGCAATCAGCCCCTATCGCCAAGCTCGTCTGGAAGCACGGAAAATGGTCCCTGAGGGGCATTTCATCGAGGTCTTTGTGGATACCCCCCTAGAAGTCTGTGAAGCGCGTGATATCAAGGGCTTATACGCCCGAGCGCGTGCTGGTGAGATTAAGAACTTTACTGGGATTGATGATCCTTATGAGAAACCGGTTGAACCAGAAGTTCGGGTGGGTACAGTTGGAAAAGCCCCGAAGGAAAATGCTCGTGAAATTATTGATCACCTGATCAACATTGGTTATTTACAAGAATTTAACAACCACAACAACGGTCGCTAACCAATTTCTGCTTGGATATTGAAAAAAGTCAACTATTATAAAGGAATCTGAATAAATCCTGCTTCCACCTCGAAGCAGGATTTTCCTGTTAAAACGTCCTCTCAATGATAATCGAAAATCAAAAGAGTGAAATTTAATTATCCATTCAAAAAATCTGGTTGACTGCCAGAAAATTATTCAGGTCTCCTCTGGAGATGTTCAGTTCTTGGTAAAATATTCCTTTCGTTTTTCAGGTGATTTTTGGATGCCGGCTTTAATGATGTCCATCAAGTTTTCCAATAGCTGCTGGGCTTCAGGATCATCAAATATCCACTTTTCAACGGATGGCTTATCAAATAACTCAAGGCGTTTAATAAAATATTTCCCGAACTGGTAAAAAACTATTTCTAAATAGAACGCAGCCACATCCGGGTCAACCCAAACGGCAACCTCATCATGCAAAATGGCCTGGGCGATCAGTTGTTTGAAGAATTGGGTTGTTCCGCGGCGGCGTATTTCCTCGGTTTTTTCCGGGAATGGGACTTCCTCGATAAACGCTCGGTAACTTACCTGGGCAAACAGCGGGTTCTGAAGCTCAAACAGGACATTGACGTTAAATTGCCAGCGTAAATAGCTGAAAAAGTTCCCGTTTGGATCTGGAATTGGATATGCGGACATTAAATTTTGTTTTTCGTGTATTGCGATCTCAATCAAGGTCAGATACAGGTCTTGCTTGTCCTCAAAATACTGGTAAAAACTGCCCTTTGCGATGCCAGTTTTCCTGACGATATTTGAAATTGAGGCGACATCATAGGGGTGTTCAGCGAATTCCCTGACGGCTGTGTAGATGATGAGGTTTTTCTTTTGATCTGGTAAACGCTTGAATGTATCTGTTGGCATGGCACCTCCCTTAATAATTTTACTCAATTTTACATTTACAACTGGCGTATCTTATTTTGGAGAGGAATTAGAGCTTTACGTTTTTAAGCGGACCATTGTGTTGAAAGGGCTTGTTTTTAATTTAGAAACTGATTTGTTACCGGTAAAATAAGGATGTTGGGTTTAGCGCCCTTGTCTTCCAGGGTTTTTGATTCAAATTTTACGTGATGCTATACCTGGTGAAAAAATAATCAATTAGGATATGGAAAAATGAGTAACTTTGAGCCGACACCAAGGAATGACCTGAACCAGATTTTATTAAAGCTTATCTCCGGGATGAGGGGTGTTTTACAGGAAAACCTGCTGGGCATCTACCTGGGCGGATCCTTTGCACACGGCGGGTGGGATAACTACAGCGATGTGGATTTTGATGTGGTCGTTGACCGCGATCTTAATCCGGATCAACTTGCTGCCCTGAAGGTGGTCCATGCTAGCGTGTATATTGAGGATTTTTATTACGCTAAGCATCTTGAAGGGGCATATTTCCCTAAGGATGTCCTTGGTGACCTAGCCAGAACGGATGAACGGATCTGGTATTTGGACAACGGCAGCCTGAATTTTGAGCGATCAATTCATGATAATACCCTGGTCAATCGCTGGGTTTTGCGGGAGCGGGGGATTACCCTGGCGGGTTCAGATCCTAAAACCTGGATTCCGCATGTCCCGGATGCTCTCTTGAAAGCTGAAGTCCTGCGTACCATGCTTGATTGGGGAAGAGAAATCCTGTGCGGCGCATACATCATGGATAATCGTTGGGCGCAAGCCTTTGCTGTGCTGAGCTACTGCCGGATGCTGCAAACCCTGGCAGTAGGTGAGGTTGGTTCAAAGCTGGCAGGCGCGGCATGGTCAAAGGAGCATTTGAGCCCAGAATGGATTGATTTGATCGATGATGCCCTCAGCGCCAGACCGAACCAGTATGCAAAGGTTTATCAGCCTGCAGACCCGAGCAAAGTGGACCGCACCAAGGATTTTCTCTGCTATGCGATCAGCATAGCACAATCTGACCCGGTACTGACGGATTAACGACAAAGCCCAGCGCGTCTTGTTGTGTGTATAATTGAAGGAGAACCTGGCTTTTGTGAGAAAGGATGTCCTTCATGGCAAAAAGAGTAGGGATATTGACAGCGGGCAGTGACTGCCCTGGATTGAATGCGACTATCCGAGGGTTTGGGAAAGCCGCTCGGGGAACCCACGGCAATACCCTGATCGGATTCAGGGATGGTTTTCGCGGGTTGCTCGATAACCATACCATTGATCTCAGCGGCGATGCGTTATCCAATATCCTGACCGCTGGCGGTACGATCCTGGGAACCAGCCGTGATGTTCCTTATGAGGTGAAAGAAAATGGGGAATGCAATGATAAAACAAGCCTGGCAGTCGATGTTTATCATGAGAACAAACTGGACGCGCTGGTGTGTATTGGGGGGATTGAAACCCAACAGGCAGCGCTGCATCTCGAGGAAGCCGGTTTAAATGTCCTTACCCTGCCAAAATCTGCTGATAATGATGTGCCCGGAACGGATGTGACGATCGGATTTGACACCGCCAGATTTATTGCCACAGAAGCGATCGACCGCTTGCACAGCACAGCGAACAGCAACCACCGGATCATCATCGTTGAGATCATGGGCCGTAAAGTGGGTTGGCTGACCCTCAGCGCTGGGATTGCCTCCGGGTCGGATGTGATTCTAATCCCGGAAATTCCATACAATATTGATAGAATCTCAGAAGCGATTCTCGAGCGCAACCAGGCCGGGAAAATGTTCAGCATTGTCGCCGTGGCTGAGGGTGCAAATTCCTCTGAACTGATGGCATTTTTCGAACGCTCCTTGAAGCTGAATGAGAAAGTTCACCAGGGAGAAGTTCGGGAAGATCGAAAAGACAGAATGATGGCTTTGAAGAAGAAGTACACCGGGCAAACGCTCTTGCTGGCAAATCGCCTGGAAGAAAAAACAGGATTAGCAAGCCGCATCACAATACTGGGATATCTCCTGCGCGGGGGCACACCTTCGGCAACAGACCGTGTTCTGGCAACCCATCTTGGTACATTTGCTGCGGACCTTTTAGAAGCTGGAGAATTTGGCAAGATGGTAGCTTACCAGGATGGCAAGGCCGTTTCTGTTCCTTTGGAAGAAGTCGTAAACAAAGAGAAGCCTGTCCCGTTGTCTCATCCCTGGATCACCGGTGCACGACACCTGGGAACAGTCTTTGGGGATTAATTATTACAAACATTGAGAAAGCGATGATCCAGAGGCGAATTTGAGCATCAGGTTTTGTGCGAGTTAAGCTTGGTCACTCTTGCTGTTGATATAAGGCACGAAAGCGAGGTAATAAGGGGATATCCGTCAGGACATCGATACTGTTAACGATCTGGTCAATGCTGCCCATGTGGGGGGCAAGCGCTATCACACCCGGGTCTGTGATTTGTTCCAGCAGGGCGTCAACAAATCGGGATGAATGGGGGACAAGGAACGGTCGCCCGTGAAAACTAGAGATGTCTGGTTTGACAATCGGCGTCACATTCAGCTGGTTATGGGCATCCACCAGCGCCAGATACGCCTGGGACAAATTCGCCTCACGCTCTTTCCAACCCTTACTTTTTAAAATTTGCTGGAAAATTGGCGTAAATTTCGAAGCTGGGGATAACAATTGAAAAGCTGTTCCAAACCATTTTGAGTAAGGCGCATATTGCTTTTCCATCAAGAACATCAAACACATTATTTCGTGTACCAGCCTGGCTGCAATTAAGCTGGAGCCGAGTTCGTCACCAACGCTGCCGGTACGCCCAATGAAGGGTTCCTCCTGGTCAACACGCCGCCATTGGTTCGCCATCAGAAACAACCAGAGGTCATGGGGATACCAGTGCAATGTTCTTTGCAGGTCTGACAGCACACCCAGGCCGTCAAAATAAATACGACCGGATCGCACGGTCCGCAAAAGCTGCTGTGGTAGGGTCAGCCAGGTTGCTGTGGTGATGTTTTCGTGGATATCCAGCCCCAAATAATCTTTAAAAAACCTTTCGGGAGTTGTGATAGTGATCATATGATGGAGCGGGTAATTTAATTTAACTTCCATGATCCCACCATCTTCATATGGTTCACCAAAGTTGGTGGGAAATCCCTGGATCTCAAAAGGGAGATGATGAGAAAAGAAGTCCTCAAGCTGGCAGTGCAGGTCAGTATAATCATCCTCAGCCAGGAAGAGTGTCACTTTTGGGCCCCAACCGTGATCCATGGACATTGGGGTATCAAAACCCATCACATCTGAACCCCATCCAAGCCGCGCAGCCGAATAAGTCAGGCCGGGATAATTTGCTGCCAGGAGCGGCTTGATCGTCTCCTGATAAAATATCTCGCTTAGTTGTAATCCAGGCATGAATTCAGGCATCGAAATCATCCTTTTTAATTGGGCGAAAATTTATAACAGTCCAAGCGGCTTCATAATCATTTTTTGTAGGCTGTAGGAATTTTAATTCATTTTCAAGCTGGTAAGGTGATCAGGATGATCTGACGCTTGTTTTGATGCCGTATTTAATTGTATGATGGGTCTTTCTCAATTTTCATGGCTCTAATTTGTGAAATCTCATGGGTTAACGGGATATCGATTAAAATCAGAGTGTCAGTGTGTTGACCAGATGCACATAAGGTTCCCTTTCGATTCGGGTGGTTCCTAAAGGACCATCCTGGGGAGAAGAGTTATTGCACCAAAGATTTCGATTCGTTCAAGCAGGATCAGTAATACAGTAAAGGAATATGTATGGCTCTTACCTTAGAATGGCGTCATCGCATCATGGCCTGGCGCCATGAACTCTCGAAACATCTTTATCAGCTGGCAGAACCAGTCCACCTGCAAGGGGCTTTCACCAGGGAACAACTGCATTGGAAGCAAGCCCTTGAAAAACTCTCTTTTGAACCGGTCGCACCGGCAACGTCGTGGGGGGCTAAATGGGAATACGGCTGGTTCAGGGGCGATATCACGCTGCCCGATTGGATGAACGGTCAAATGATTGCGCTGATGATGGATGTTGGAGCAGAATCCGCAGTCTACGTGAATGGTGATTACGCAGGCGCGGTGGATGAACACCACCAGTTTGTAATGATCACCGATTGTGCTCGACCAGGAGAAACCTTCTCTATCCTACTTGAGGCTTACGCTGGTCATGGGCCGCGGGAGTGGCGGACAGGACCAACCCCGCCGGATCGGGTGACCGTCCCGGAACCCTCTGATAAACAGTGTAGGCTGGGTGAGAGTCATTTGGTCATCTGGCAGGAAACGGCATATCAGTTGATGATCGATGTGGAGACCTTGTGGGAGGTGCGTGAGAACCTGGATGAAGACTCACTGCGGGTGATGGAAATTGATGAGGGACTCAAAGATTTCACACTGATTGCTGACTTTGAGCAGCCCAGGGAGCAGATGTTGGCCAGCTTACAG
>Ga0209121_10001778_pt1 | contig 22546 bp, 17 predicted proteins | sample Cruoilmetagenom3_FD_187292 | JGI IMG/M metagenome (GOLD analysis project Ga0209121, IMG submission 187292) | Oil polluted marine microbial communities from Coal Oil Point, Santa Barbara, California, USA - Sample 3 (SPAdes) (version 2) | ecosystem: Environmental > Aquatic > Marine > Oil seeps ... | reverse complement strand
CTTCTACGTGAGGCATCACATTAGATAAAGCTTCTTTCCAAACTTCTAAAGCTGTTTTTTCGTCATCATTTTTTTTCTCTTCAACAATATCAATTGCATCATAGAATACTTTAAAAGCTACAGACTTCTTACCATCCCACATCATCATGTTAACAAAACGTGTTACTAACTGATCATTAAATCTTGGATCTGGTAAAAGCGGTCTCTTTTTTGCTGCTCTTTTTCTCATGTCTTCTTCTTAAAGTTTTAAATTACTTTTTAGGGCGTTTTGCACCATACTTAGATCTACGTTGCGTTCTTCCAGATACACCTGCTGTATCTAAAGCACCACGAACGATATGATATCTAACTCCTGGTAAATCTTTTACCCTTCCACCTCTAACCAATACTATCGAGTGCTCTTGTAAATTGTGACCCTCTCCACCAATGTATGCATTAACCTCGTTACCGTTTGTTAAACGAACCCTTGCTACCTTTCTCATTGCTGAGTTAGGTTTTTTTGGTGTCGTTGTATAAACACGAGTACATACACCACGTCTCTGAGGACACGAATCTAAAGCAGCCGATTTACTCTTCTTGGTTATTTTGGCTCTTCCTTTTCGTACTAATTGTGAAATTGTTGGCATATATTTCTATATAAAATTTTATTAACCCTCACTTTTGAGGGCTGCAAAGGTAGGAATTAATATTAATTATTCAAATAGTTGATAATTTATTTTTCAAAGAAATATAAACTTTCATTTTATACCTATATATAATGGACTATTTTTACGTTACAGTAAGAGTATATTCTATAAGTTTTAATGTCTAAATTGATTCGTTTTACAATTTTATTTTCCCTGTTGATTTTTATTAATCGATCTTCAGCACAATCTATTTCTTTAAACGTGCTTGGCGAAAATGATAAATCAACAAAAATTATAGATTCAATAAACTTTAAAAAGAAATTCAATAATTACACTACTCTTGAGACCGAAACCTACTCCTTAAAGGACAAACTCACTAGACAAGGTTATATTGACACAACGATTGAAAGCATATCTAAAGTAAATGACACCTTAATTAGGGTCGAAATAATTCTCGGTAAAAAAATAAATACAATTAGAATTTATTACAATTCAAATTTTAATGTTGAATTATTAAATTTTATTGATCATGCTTCAGGAAATAATTACTTTGAACTAGATATAAGTCAACTTGAAAGTTCTTTAAATGTATTAAACTCTAAAATTACAGAGCAAGGTGATCCATTTTCTACTTTACAGCTCATGAATATTTCCAAACTCACTACTGATTTAATGTCTTCTGAATTAAAAGTTAATACTCATCAAAAAAGGCGAATTGATAAAATCATTGTAAAAGGCTATGAAAAATTCCCTAAGTCCTATATTAAATGGTTTCTAAAGCTTAGAACTGGAAAATCATTCAATTTAAATGCTATTAAGGAAAAGATTGAAACACTTGAAGATTTGCGATTTGCAAATAAGATTAAAGATTCTGAAGTTTTATTCACAAAAGATTCAACTACACTATATATATATGTAGAAAAAACTAAGACAAATAATTTTGACGGTTTCTTAGGTTTTGGCACCAATGAAAATACTAATAAAATTGAGTTTGATGGTTATCTAGACTTAAGGCTTATTAACAATCTTAATTTCGGAGAGACACTTAATCTTTTTTACAAAAGTGATGAGATAGACCAACAAACCTTTAAAGTAGATGCAGATTTACCTTATTTGTTCAACTCTCCTATTGGTCTGCAAATTGGTCTCAATATCTTTAGAAAAGATTCGACTTTCTTAAATGCTAATCAGTATGCAAAAATAAATTATCAAATAAACGCTCAACACAAAATTAGTGTTGGTATTAACTCTACAAATTCAACTAACTTATTAGAAAATGATACGGAAGTATTAAATGACTACTCATCTAATTATTATACACTAAATTACAACTTCACAAAGTCTCAATCCTACGACCCTTTATTCCCAATTAATTTTTGGTTCAATTTATCTTCTGGAATTGGTGAAAGGGATAATAAGGTTGGAAAACAAAGTCAGAGCGTTTTTAATTTAGATACTTATAAAATTTTCAACCTTAATATTAAGAATAGTATTTATACTAGATTAAATGGTGCTATATTATCTTCAGATGATTATTTAGACAACGAACTATTCCGTTTTGGCGGTATAAATTCTATTCGTGGTTTCGAAGAAAATAGCCTGGTTGCAAATCTCTATGGAGTCATTAACACAGAATATCGTTATCGATTAAGTAGTGGTATTTATATTCACTCAGTGATAGATGCTGCTTATTTTGAAAACCAAATTACAGACACTAAAGAAAAACTTTTCGGGTTTGGGTTTGGTTTAGGTTTATTGACAAATTCTGGACTATTTAGACTCAACTACTCTAGTGGCAAAACAGAAAACAGACAATTTAAATTATCTGACTCTAAAGTTCATTTGAGTTTAACTGCTACTTTTTAACACATCTATTAAACAAAACATGTTTTACGCATAAGATATATTTTAAATTAATTTGCAGTAATTCGATTATTTTATCAGCAATATAGCATATTAAAAGACTGACAAAAAAAAAGCGTTAATTGTGATTAATTAATTGGAAAATTAACATATTATTATCATTTTTGATACAACTACAATTAATCTTTATACAATATGAAAACAAAACTCTCAACAATTTTCACACTTTTGTTAGTGTTTCTTGTGCAAATAACATTTGCTCAAGAAAAAACAATTTCAGGTACAGTATCAGATATTTCTGGTCTCCCTTTACCTGGAGTAAATATTATAATTAAAGGTACATCGACAGGAACTCAAACTGACTTTGACGGTAAATTTTCGCTAAAAGCAGGCGTAGGTGACGTAATAGTGATAAGCTATTTAGGTTTAAAAACTCAGGAAATTACTGTTGGTAGTGCAGACGCGATTAGCATAATAATGGAAGAGGATACTTCTAACCTCGATGAAGTTATTGTTGTGGCCTATGGAACTACTACCAAAGAAGCCTTTACGGGTTCTGCGGCTGTAGTTGGAGAAAAAGAATTATTAAAAAGGAACGTAACTTCTGCTGTAGCAGCAATTGAGGGTAATGTAACTGGTGTACAGTTTACATCTCCTTCTGGCCCAGGTGAGTCACCAGGAATTGTTATAAGAGGAGTTGGTACTCTAAATGGTTCTACAGCTCCTTTGTATATAGTCGATGGCATTCAATTTCAGGGGTCATTAAACACAATTAACCAGGAAGATATAGCCTCTTTTACAGTACTTAAAGATGCGGCATCCACTTCTTTATATGGTTCAAGAGCTGCCAACGGAGTTGTAATCATAACTACCAAAAAAGGAAAGAAAGGTGATATAAAGGTGAATTTATCTTTACAAACTGGCTTTGTTTCAAATGCAGTTCCCTTATATGACCAAGTCTCTCCAGGACAATACTATGAAGTGATGTGGGAAGCCTTAAGAAATTCTAGTGCTGGTGGCGGAGATCCTGTTTTTGCTTCGGCAAATATTTACAATCAATTGGGCTACAATCCATTTAATGTACCCAATGATGAAATTGTAGGTGCGGATGGTAGGCTTAATCCAAATGCAAGAGTCATTTATCAAAGTCTAGATTGGTTTGATGAATTACAACAAACTGGTCTTAGAAATAATTACAACGTTAACGTTTCAGCAGGTGGTGAGAACCATACAACTTTCTTTTCGGCATCATATCTCGATGAAGAAAGCTATGTTGTTACTTCTGGGTTTGATCGTTTAACAGCAAGGTTTAATTCTGAATATAATGTAAGTAAAAGGTTAAAGATTGGTGGTGGCGCTAATATTGCAATCACAGAAGCTAAAGGCCCTAGTTCAGCTGGTACAGGGAGTATTGTAAATCCTTTTGGTTTTGCTCAAGGTATAGGTTCAATTTATCCTGTATTTGTAAATGACTTACAAGGAAATCTTGTAAGGGATGAATTTGGCAGCCCAGTATTTGATAATGGCGAGGGCTTTTCTGATTATAACATTGGATCTAGACCAGTTAATCAAGGACGTCATGCACTTCAAGAACTTCTGCTTAATAATGAAAGTGACAGGGATAACACTTATGGGTTTCGATTTTTTACAGAATGGGAAATTATTGATAATTTAAAATTAAAAGTGACCTATGGTAGGGACATCAACGAGTTGTTAGAGAGAGAATATGAAAACGAAATTATTGGTGATGCTCAACCTGATGGACGTCTAAGTGAAGATCGCGCTAGACGAGAAACTGAGAATTTTAATCAAGTTTTAACCTATAATAAGAGTTTTGGAAATCATAATTTAGACATTACTGTTGGTCATGAAAGTTTTGATCGATATACTTCTAATCTTGAAGGTTTAGCAACAGTGCAGGCCGCTAATGGAATTTTTGAATTCGCCAATTTCTCAAATATTGTTGATCTTGATGGCGCTACATTCGATAAAGGTATTGAAGGTTACTTTCTAAGAACCAACTATAATTTTGACAATAAATACTATTTAAGCGCCTCTGCAAGAAGAGATGGCACATCTGTTTTTGATTTAGATAAGAGATGGGGTACATTTTATTCCGTCGGTGGATCGTGGAGAATAGATCAAGAAAATTTTATGGAGAATGTATCTTTCATTGACCGATTAAAATTAAGAGCATCTTGGGGACAAGTTGGTAATGAAAATTTAGGCGATGACTACTTATCACAAGCTAGATTTTCTATCACGTCCAATGCAGCTAGTCCTGCAATTCTTTTTACTGATATTGGCAACGCTGATTTACTATGGGAAACTCAAGAAAGCTTTGATATTGCTTTAGAGTTTGCACTTTTTAATAATTTTATAGATGGATCAATAGAATATTATAAGAAAAGTTCGAGTGATTTACTTTATAACTTACCTATAGCACCGAGTAATGGCTTAAATCAAGTTCCTGTAAATGCAGGAGATTTGTTTAACTCTGGAATTGAAGTTGGTTTAACCGCTCATCTTTTTAATGAGGAAAAATTCAAATGGGATATGTCATTACAAGCTTCTACATTTAAAAACGAAATCACTAGTTTACCAGATCCATTTATCAATGGCAGTAAGCGATGGGCTGAAGGACGATCAAGATTTGATTTTTATTTGTTAAGAACCGCAGGAGTTGATCCTGCAAACGGAGATCAGTTATTTTATATGTATGAGTTAAATGATGACGGCGATAGTGTTCCTGTTCTTGATGTCAATGGTGACCAAGAAACCACAAACGACTGGCAAGACACAGAAAGAGCATATACAGGAGATTCTTCAATACCAGACCTATTAGGATCAATAGCCAATAGTTTAAGCTACAAAGGCATTACTTTAGATTTCTTAATTACTTATGGTATTGGTGGAAGCGCATTGGATAATACATATTCGTCAATGATGCATAGTGGAAGTTATGGACGCTCATCTCATCCTGATATTTTAAATGCATGGAGAGCGCCTGGTGATATTACTGATGTACCTAGGTTAGAGAATGGAAATACTGATTTAGTGCGAACGCAATCAGATAGATTCTTAATTGACGCTTCTTTTTGGTCTCTTAAAAATGTAAATCTTGGTTATAATTTTAATGAAACTATTACTGAAGCATTAGGTTTAGATGCTTTAAAAGTCTATGTCTCAGGTGAAAACTTATATTTAAAGAGTAAGAGAACTGGTCTAGATCCACAATCTAACTTAGCGGGAACAGGTGCTGGTAACAATTTCAATTCAGCAAGAATTCTGTCTATGGGCCTAAATGTTTCTTTCTAATAAATTAAAAATAATAGTTATGTCAAATAAATTAAAATATTTACTATTGGTATTTCTCACAATATCAATACAATCATGTGAAGAGGAGTTCCTTGAAAGAACACCAACCGATGCTATATCGGCAGCAGATGCCTTAGCGAACGAAACAAATATGCAACTTGTACTCAATGGAGTACATAGAGGTTTGTATTCCCAATCTCAAACTGTATTCCCAGGAGGTAATACTGCAAGAGCTAATAATCATTTTTGGGTACCTTTAGGAGATAATCTAACTGGAGGATTAATCCACTCAGCAAATGCCAATAATTTAGGATGGAGAAACAATATGCAATGGAATTCCCATACGCAGCCTACATCTCGAACTAGCCTTCTACTATGGTACCACCGATATAATATAATATTACATGCCAATTTATTAATCAACGGTATTGAAAATGGAAGCTTTACAGAAACAGAGACACTGAACGAAATACTGGGTCAAGCGTACACATATAGAGCTTATGCCTATCTTTCATTAGTACAACATTATGGTAGAGGCTATTTAATTGGTAACCCTGCTACTGATCCTGGTGTTCCTCTTTTGTTTGCATCAGAGGCTCCATTTGAAAGCGCGGCCAGATCTACAGTTGAAGAGATTTACACCCAAATTGGACTAGATTTAAATGCTGCTATTTCGTCGTTTGAAAATGGTAATGGACGACCTAGTGGTGGTGCAGAGGTAAAATCTCAATTAAATATAAATGTAGCTTATGGTCTTAAAGCGCGTTGGGCACTATCTAAAGGAGATTGGCAGGTAGCTGCTGATAATGCTGTATTAGCTCGTCAAGGATTTCCATTGATGAATGAAGCCGATTGGAAATCTGGTTTCAATACCAATACTTTATCTGAAGTTATTTGGGGAAGTAATGTTATTGCCGCTGAAACAACATTCTTTCGTTCTTATTTTTATCTAGCTAGTAACACTTTTAATGGAAGTCAAATTAGAAATAATCCAAAAATTGCAGATCGAAGATTAGTCAATGCAATACCAGATACTGACTATAGAAAAGATGTATTCTTAATTGATGCACCAAATTCTAATACATCAGCCTCCAATGGCGAAGGTGGATGGGCAAATAACACTAATCCTTTGTACACTACTGAAGAAGAATTTGATGATGCAGTTGCCGCAATTAAATCTGAATATGGTTTAGTTTCAGGACATAATACACATCCATACATGCATTTTAAATTAAAGAATGCAAACCCTGGTAGTATAGATCCTGATGATGTAATTTATATGAGGACTTCTGAAATGTATCTAATAGAAGCTGAAGCATATGCTATGTTAAATAGCATCACAGCTGCACAAAATGCTCTAATACCATTAGGTGAAGAGCGTGATAGCGCTTACGATGTAACTATATTTAATACTCAAATGTCGTTAATGGATCATATTAAGTTTCAAAGAGCTCTAGAACTTTGGGGCGAAGGATTTGGATACACTGATAAAATTCGTTGGGATGAAGGAATTGATCATGGAACAGATGGTGGTTCTGGAGCTTCTGAGGTTCTTTATCAACAGGCATATCAAATTGATAAACCCTCAATAAATGATGATTGGATTTTTAAAATCCCTCAAGCAGAAATTGATGCAAATCCAAATATAGGTCCCGGAGATCAAAATTAAGTCTAAAATTATTTGTAGCTAGTCATTAATAATTAGACAAATGTTATCTCCAACAATAGCAACTATTGTTGGAGATTTTTTTGTTATTATAAACAAACAATAAACTTTAGCGATTTTCTTTAATTAAAAACATCTTAATGCCGTTACATAACTTTACAAAATAAATAATCCATTAACAGAACATAAAAAAACTCTTTGGTTTTGGATTTGGTTTAGGTGTATTGACAAATTCTGGATTATTCCGTTTAAACTATTCAAGCGGCAAAACAGAAAACAGACAATTTAAATTATCTGACTCTAAAGTTCATTTGAGTTTAACTGCTACTTTTTAATCATTTATTTAATCAGTTTCAATACCTTTGCTCCATGAAAAATGAAACCACAATTTTTGGAATTAGAGCGATTATAGAAGCGACAAAGTCTGGTAAGACTATCGATAAAGTTTTTATGCAAAAAGGGATTCATGGCGAATTATTTAAAGAACTAGAGCATATATTACGATCCGAAGGCATTAATTCTTCTTATGTCCCAGTTGAAAAACTAAACAGATTAACAAGAGGTAATCACCAAGGTGCTGTTGCTCAGATTTCACCTATAGAATTTCATAATATTGATGATTTAGTAATGCTGGTTATTGAATCTGGAAAAACACCTTTATTTCTTTTATTAGATCAATTAAGTGATGTCAGAAATTTTGGGGCGATTGTTAGAACTGCCGAATGTACTGGAGTTAATGGTATAATAATTCAGAAAAAAGGAGGAGCTCCAATAAATGGAGATACAATTAAAACAAGTGCTGGAGCCATTTTTAAAATGCCAATATGTAAAGTAGATCATATTAAAGATGCTGTTTTTCACATGCAATCTTCAGGCATAAAAGTTATTGCAGCAACAGAAAAAGCAAATGACTTTGTATACGAAGTATCTTTTAAAGAACCTTGTGCTATAATTATGGGATCTGAAGGCAGAGGAATTAACCCTTCAGTATTAAAAGTGGTTGATGAGCAGGCTAAACTTCCTATTCTTGGCGAAATTGAATCATTAAATGTTTCCGTAGCATGTGGAGCATTTTTATACGAGGCTGTTAGACAACGTAGTTAATAGATTGCTTCAGTTTATTATTTTCAACCTCCAGACTATTGGGAAATGTAATTGTTTTTAAAGCCATTAAAATATCTTCATTTTTTTCCAAAAAAAACAATTAATTAATGCAAAACACCAATATTTATTAATTTTTTGTTAATATTTTTCCTTATTAGCTCAGAAAATCTTTGGAATATTGATATTTTTCTTTCATTTTTGTTAAAATTTTAACAGAAGTATGAAAACAAAATTTAAGATTATCTTAACGCTCTTCATGGCGTTTGTGGTGCAAACAACATTTGCACAAGAAAAAACAATTTCGGGTAAAGTTGTGGACGAATCCGGTCTTCCCTTACCTGGCGTAACAGTTTTAGTTAAAGGAACAACCAACGGTACTCAAACGGATTTGGATGGAAACTACACGATTACCGCAAATACTGGCGAGACTATATCTTATAGTTATGTTGGTTTTAAAACAGAAGACGTAGTTGTTAGTGAAACAACAACTATTAACATTGCTTTGATAGAAGATGTATCTATGCTTGACGCCGTTGTTGTTACCGCATTAGGTATTGAGAAAGAAAAGAAATCTCTTGGGTATGCAGTATCAGAGATTAAAGGAGAAGCCTTAAGCGAACAAGCTGAAGGTGATGTTGGCCGTATCCTAAGAGGTAAAGCTGCAGGTGTTAGTGTAACTAGTACAAACGGTATGTCTGGTTCTGGAACAAACATGGTAATTAGAGGTTTTACTTCGATATCAGGTTCTAACCAGCCACTTTTTATTGTGGATGGTGTACCATTCAATTCAGACACTAACTCACAAAATTCATTCATTGATGGTTCTACTGAGTCTAGCAGAATGTTAGATTTAGACCCAAACAATATTGTAAGTTTAAACGTTTTAAAAGGACTTAGTGCATCAACATTATATGGCGACAGAGGTCGTAATGGTGTTATTTTAATTACTACTAAAAATGGAAGTTTTAAAGGTAGTGAAAAAACAACGATAGATGTCTCTAGCTCTGTATTTTTCACAACACCACATTTACCAACTTACCAAGATGAGTTTGGTGGTGGTTTCAACCAGGAGTTTGGCTGGTACTTTAGTAACTGGGGACCTGCATTTACGGATACTAATCCAGATGTTTATGGCTCTTACTTTAATTCTGTAGAAGATGGTCAGGTATATGTAAACCATCCTTTTGCAACGAACGTATCTTCTGATTTCATCGCTGGTTATGAAGATTTAGCTGCATCTCGTTATGCATACAAACCATACAATAGTGTTGAAGATTTTTTCCGCACAGGTGTTGTAACAAATCAATCTGTATCTCTACAAGGAGGTGCTGAAAATGTAAAATATAGTGTTAACTATAGTAAATTTAACGATAGCGGGTTTACACCTGGCAACGAATTAGCTCGAGATAATTTTGGAGTTGGTGGGCAAGTTAAATCTGGAAACTTAACAGTAAGAGGTACTCTTAATTATAGTAAAACAGATTATAAATCACCTCCAATTGCTGCTTCTAATGGTAGTGGTGTTATTGGTGATGGTACATCAATTTTTGGTGATATTATGTATACACCAAGAAATGTAGATTTAATAGGTATTCCGTTTGAAAGAGCAGATGGTGGCTCATTATATTACCGTGAAACAAATGGAATTCAACATCCACTTTGGACTGTTAAGAATTCTAAAACAGGACAAGGTGTTAACCGTGTGTTTGGTAGCTTTAATGTAAATTATAAGCTTACTGATAATATTAGTTTAAATTATAAGTATGGACTAGATACGTACACAGAAAATAGTTTTTACTCGCAAAACAAAGGAGGTATTGATGGTAATACATTAGGTATCTTAAGAACAACTTCTGCAGTAAGTAATTTTATTGACCACACACTTTCAGCTAGTTTCAATAAAGACCTTAATAGTAAATTAAATTTATCTTTATTAGTAGGAGCAAATTCAACAAGAAGTGCTTTTGAAAGAGATGGTATAGAAAGTACGAATCAAATTGTTTTTGGCGTACAAAAACATTATAACTACGTAGAAAGCTCTTCTGTAAACTCTTACTCTGGAAACAATTTACAATTTGAGCGTGATAGAAATACAGTTGGTTTATATCTTGACACTACTTTAGGGTACGATAATTTCTTATACCTTAATTTAGCGGCTAGAAATGATTGGACATCTACACTAGAAATTGACAATAATAAAGTGTTTTATCCTTCGGCAAGTCTTTCTTTTATTCCAACTTCGGCTTTTGAAAACCTAGTTGGAGAAGGAGATTTTGGACTAAGTTATTTAAAACTTAGATTAGGTTATGGTGCTTCTTCTGGATTTCCACCAGTATATACAACAAGAAACACACTTGCTTTAAATGCAAGAGAGTTTATTACTTCGGGTGGAGATGTTGTGTCATCTAATTCAACATCTAACTTCTTAGGAAATCCTAACTTAAAAGCGGAGTTAGTTTCAGAATTAGAATTTGGTATAGATTCAAGATTTTTTAAGAACAGAGTTGGTTTAAATTTAAGCGTATTCACCAAAGAAACTAAAGACTTAATAACCCAAAGAGATTTAGATCCATCAACAGGTTTTACAAACACTTATATTAATGGTGGTAACTTAGAAGTAAAAGGTATAGAAGCCGATTTAACAATTGATTGGTTAAAAAACAGAGATGGATTTAGTTGGAATACAGGCGTTACTTTTTACGCAGACGAAAATAAAGTAACAAACCTTCCAGATGGCATCGATAAAATTTTCTTAAACAGTGGATTGAATGCTGCAATAGAAGGACAACCTTATGGTGTTATCGTTGGTACTCGGACAGAAAGAAATGACGCAGGAGAACCAATAATTGGGTCTGATGGAAATTACGTAGTAACTGCTGAGGACGATTTAGTGATAGGTGATCCTAACCCAGATTTCACAAGTACAATCACAAATACATTCTCTTACAAGAATTTATCCTTATCTATTGGTTTAAATTATAGAAAAGGTGGTGATATTTATTCTATTACTACAGCAACACTTGTAAATAGAGGTTTAGTTGAGTTTCCTTTAGATAGATACGGAACTTACGTTATACCAGGTGTATATGCAGACAACACACCAAATACTACGCAAATAAATGCAACCAACGTAGCATTTGACAATTGGTTATACGGGCCAAATGAATTTAGAGTTTTTGATGGTACGACTATAAGACTAAATGAAATTTCAATTAGCTATAGACTATCTAAAAAATTGTTATCTAAAACACCTTTTACAAATGTTTCTATAACAGCTAGTGGTTCAAATTTATGGTACCGTGCCGTAAACATGCCAAAAGATGTTAATTTTGACACTAACTCTTTAAGTTCTGGTGTAGGTAACTCTCTTGGTATAGACTATTTAACAGGTCCTAGTGCTGCGCGTTATGGATGTAGTGTCAAACTTTCTTTCTAAATAAATATTTATATAAAATATAGTATTATGTACAAAAACAATAAACTAAAATTTTTAGCATTTCTAATTCTTATGCTCAACATATCTTGTGAGACTACAGAATTAGAGATTCTAACTGACCCAAATGCTCTAAGTCCAGAGCAATCCGATATAGACTTTTTCTTAAACTCTATTCAAGTGGACATGGCTTATTTCTTTGAAGCTGCTTCTGAACCAGGAATGGAGGTAACGAGAATAATTCACATGTTTGGACCTTTTTATGACAACGCTTATGCTCCATCAGAATTTGATGGTTTATGGAGTAGAGCTTATGCTGGTACTCTTGCAGATGTAAGAACGTATACACCATTAGCCATTGAGAAAGAATTATATACTCATGTTGCGATTGGTCAAATCATCGAGTCATATATGATAGCTACACTGGTAGATTATTTTGGGGATGTTCCTTATACAGAAGCATTTGATCCTGCCATTCTAAATCCAGCAGCAGATAGTGGTGCAGATATATATTCAGCATTACAATTGCTATTGGATGATGCCATAGTTAATTTAAATAAATCAGAAGCAGCACTTCCTGCGAACGACTTATTTTATGATGGCGATGAATCTAAGTGGATTAAGTTAGCAAACACTTTAAAATTAAAATTATACTTACAGTCTAGACTTGTTAATGAACCTGAATCTATAATGGGTATAAATACAATCATCGGTAATGGAAATTATATTATGGATGCATCTGATGATTTTGTTTTCAATTGGTCAAACAATGAGGAAAATCCAGATAGTCGTCATCCTATTTTTGCCAGAAATTTTGATAATGGAGGAAACATTACAGATTATATGTCTAATCACTTCATGAATGAATTAAGAGAAGGACAATCAGTAGAAGATCCAAGATTAAGATATTACATTTACAGACAACGTGCTACAAGTTCTGAAAACACAGTTGAACAAGCATGTTTTGGCACTTTACCTCCAACTTGGTATGGTTTTACAATACCTTACTGTACTTTGGATAATGGTTTTTGGGGAAGAGATCATGGAGATGATGGTGGTATTCCACCAGATACTGGAGGAAGAGCAACTTGGGGTGTTTATCCTGTTGGTGGAAATTTTGATGACGATTCATTTAATTCTATAACAACAAGAGATATCGGTCTTACAGGTCGTGGTTTTTCTCCGATTATGTTATCGAGTTATGTACAATTTATGTTAGCTGAAGCAAATTTAGAATTAGGTACTACGGGATCTGCCGCAACGTATTTAGAAAATGGTATTACTCATTCAATAGACAAAGTGATGGCATTTGGTGCTTCTATTGCAGACGCTAGTTTAACACCAAGCGCAATGGATGTTTCTGATTACGTTACATCTGTAAATGATAGTTATTCTGCAGCAGTTTCAGATGATGACAAATTGAATATCATTATTAAAGAATATTTTATAGCTTTATATGGTAATGGTGTTGAAGCGTATAACTCATACAGAAGAACAGGTAAACCTGGAGCTTTACAACCATTGAGAAAAGAAGATACAAACAAGTTTTTAAGATCTTTTTATTATCCATCTGGCTATGTAAACTTAAATTCTAATGCATCACAAAAACCAGATGTACTTCAAAAAGTATTTTGGGACACAAATCCTGATGCTGATTTTATAAACTAAAAAAAAAATCTTATGAAAAAATTCTTTTATTTTTTAACACTATTTAGTTTTGTGATATTCTCCTCTTGTGAAGATGATGAATTGAACAAATTAAATGTAGATTCTTATAATGATGGTGCAGTATTATCTACCGTAGAAGTTATAAGCACCGATATTGACAAAGGAGGCCCAGCCGCTTCTGAAATTAGCGTAATAGTTGCTTTTAGAGACTTCGCTAATAATGATAGTATGGAACAAGTAAACGTATATGTTGAATTTGCTGATACTACACCAGTAAACAATGAAGTAGTAACATTAGACGAAGCATTTCTTAAAACTATATCTGCTAGTGAATTTATTGTAGATTCTTCTACAGGTCTTCCTACAACGCAAATCAATGTAACTGGTGAAGAAGCTATTGATGCTGTTGGTGTTGACCCAGCCATTTTAGATGGTGGAGATATCTTTATTGTACGTTATGAACTTGTTCTTACAGACGGAAGAATATTTACGTCTACGAATGTGGGTGAAGATGTAGCGGTTACATCTCACAACACTCCATTTAGATATTCTGGTACAGTTGTATGTTTAGCACCAAGCCCATTACCTAACACATTAGTTGGTACATGGATAATAGAAGGCCAAGATGACTATGGAGATGGTTGGAACGGTGCATCTGTTGATGTAACCATTGATGGTGTAACATCCTCTTACGGGATGGCTGATGGTGCTGAAATTACCCATATGGTAGATGTACCTGCTGGTTCTAACGAATTTAGTTGGGTATTTGTAGGTGGAGCCTGGGATAGTGAAGTTACATTCCAAATCTACGCGCCAAGTGGTAATGAAGTTGGATCGTATGGTCTTGGACCAACAGTTGGAGCAATACCAATCAACCTTTGCAATGAACTTTAATAATTAACATTTAATTATAAGTCTATATTTAAGACTGTCTATTAAATTAGACAGTCTTCTTTTTTTTAATCCTTATCCTCTTTGAATCTATAGATATAATTCACCTCATTATCTGCAGATTCATTCATCAATTTATCTAAACAAGTTTCTGGTTCAGGTTCAAATTCAATAAAATTTCCATCTTCATCAAAATGACGCATAAACGGATCTTCCTCTTCGTCATAACCTGGCAGCTCCCACTTATACTTTTCAGGTTTTGCTACTTGCTTTCTAAAAATTAGTGCAAAAATAAATCCAGTTATTAATCCACCTAAATGACCTTCCCAAGACATGCCTATTTTAATAGGAAAAACGTACCAAATCATACTACCGTATAAAAAAATAACCACCAAAGACAATGCTATTAATCTGTAATATTTTGCAAAAATTCCTTTAAAGAAAATAAAGCTTACCAAAACATATATTAATCCACTAGCTCCTATATGATTTCCTCCACTACCTATTAACCACGTTAAAAAACCTGACAATAGAATGCCATACACAATAACCTTCCATGCTATCTTTTTATAAAAATAAAATAGCGCTAAGGACAATACAAAAAGCGGAATTGAATTATTATAAAGGTGATTAATATCGCCATGCAAAAACGGGCTCGTAAAAATCCCTAAAAGTCCTTCAAGTTTTTGAGGTCTAATGCCGTAAGATTTAATACCATAATCCACACGCACTTGATACCAAAATACCAACCATTCAAAAAACAGCAGCATCAAAGGATAGATGATGACACTATTAGAATATTTAAATTGTTGTGTGGACATGTTTAAATTTAAGAACTTTACTTCAAATTTATAACCAAAACCTATTAATATGAAATATTGTCAGAAGTGTTTCTATTATCCTTAGAACTTTCAGCCACATTTTGTAATTTTGAATTATGAATATTCCATTAGCTGAACGACTACGTCCAAAGACACTTAATGACTATTTAAGTCAGCAACATTTAGTTGGAAAAGAAGGCATGCTCTATCAGCAAATAAAAAGTGGAGTTATTCCCTCTTTAATACTTTGGGGACCACCAGGTATTGGAAAAACAACTTTGGCTAACGTTATAGCTAACGAATCTGAGCGTCCATTTTTTAAACTAAGCGCTATCAATTCTGGAGTTAAAGATATTAGAGAAGTTATAGATAAAGCTAAAAAAAGTGGAGGTTTGTTTACAGCAAAAAACCCTATTCTATTCATTGATGAAATTCATCGCTTTAGCAAATCACAGCAAGACTCACTTTTAGAAGCTGTAGAAAAAGGTTGGGTGACTTTAATTGGTGCAACTACAGAAAATCCTAGCTTCGAAGTTATTTCTGCATTACTATCTAGATGCCAAGTTTACACTTTAAATGCGTTTAGCAAAGCTGATCTAGAAGCCTTGTTGAATCGTGCTTTAAATGAAGACGAAACACTTTCAAAATTAAAAATTAAAATTAAGGAGAGTGAAGCATTGCTAAGATTATCTGGAGGTGATGCAAGAAAATTACTAAATATTTTTGAATTGCTTGTTGCGTCCTTTGGTGAGAATCCTATCGTCATTACAAACGAATTGGTAATGAAACAAGTGCAAAATAAAGCAGCACGATATGATAAAACTGGCGAGCAACATTATGATATTATTTCGGCATTTATAAAATCAATTCGCGGTAGCGACCCAAATGCAGCTGTCTACTATTTGGCTCGAATGATTGAAGGTGGAGAGGATGTGAAATTTATTGCCCGACGTTTACTTATTTTAGCTAGTGAAGATATTGGCAATGCCAACCCAACGGCTTTAGTTATTGCAAACAATACTTTTCAGGCTGTTTCTGTAATTGGTCATCCGGAATCTAGAATCATACTGAGCCAATGTGCAACATATTTAGCGAGTTCTCCAAAAAGTAATGCTGCTTATGAAGCCATTAATAAAGCACAACATTTAGTAAAGGAAACTGGAGATTTATCCGTGCCTCTTTCTATTAGAAATGCACCTACAAAATTGATGAAAGAATTAGGGTATGGTGATCAATACAAATATTCGCACAGTTACGAAAACAATTTTGCTAAACAAGAGTTTCTGCCAGAAGAAATTATTAACACAAAGCTTTACGAACCAGGAAATAATGTCAGAGAACAAGCCCAACGTAATTATTTGAAATCGCTTTGGAAAGATAAATATGGATACTAAAACTTAATGTTAAGTAACTTTTTTTCTCCAAGTTCACCATTATTTTCTGAGTAATACCAAAACCCATCTTCTTTAAAAACTATTGCACTTTTACCTTTTACAATAAAAACATTTTCTGCTGCAGTTGTTAGTAGAACCATTACTATTTTTGGCTCAGAATTCACCAACTGAAATCCATTATCAATAGCTTGAGCATAAAACAGACTCTCATCTTTTTGGTCTAAAGACAATTTGCTCACTACTTTCTCTTTTTTGTTGTCATTAACTACTAAAACAGATTCACTTACTACTCTTTCTTCTTTTTGCTCATATTTTTCTGCTTTAGACTTCTCTTGGTCTTTAGGTTCTACTAAAGTGAAATTATAGTCTATTTTTTGAAAAGTCTCAAATGCATGTCTCAAAGCCTCATTATAAGCTCTGTCAAATTTTTTCAATCTCGACTCACCTATTTGAGAAGTTGTAACTGTAGCACCATAACAATCTTTTAACACAATGACAAGTTTCGTTTTAAACATTCCACCTTTCTCTTTCGAAACTTCAGATGTCAACGCTAAACAACGATCAGTTTTTAAATCCTCAGGTAATTCGTCATCTATAAAATAAGCTTGATAACCATACTTATTGAATAAAAACTTAGTAATTGAATTCAATTGGTATTGATCCTCACTCGATGAAAAATCAAACGTTTTAGGAACAATAATATATTTATAATTATTGATATCTTTTTGGGCAGTACTATAAAAACTTATAAGTACAATAGAAACTGTAATTATTATTTTTTTCAACATATATATATTTATTTAAAGATGATTTTCTATTGCTTTTAATTCTGTAATTCTTTTAAAATCATGATCGTTATGCAGATTTTTATAATCAAAATGAATAGTATCCATACCTATTTTGTCAGCTCCTTCTATATCAGCCTCTAAACTATCACCAATCATTATGCTTTCCTTAGGTTGGGCATTAGCCATATCTAAAGCAAAATTAAAAATCTTAGGGTTCGGTTTCTTCACACCAACCATTTCAGAATTTGTAATAGTCTTAAAGTAACTTCTAATATTTGCAGATTCCATTTTTTTCTCCTGAGCTTCTTCAAAACCGTTAGTAATAATATGTAATTGATACTTGTCTTGAAGATATTCTAAAATCTCAAATGTACCTTCAAATAAATGATTAAACGTAGTGAGGTACTCTATATAAGTTTCTGATAAGTGATTTATCATATCATCTTCAACTCTTACTTCAATTTCATCAAAAGCTTCCTTAAATCTTCCGTAGCGTAAGGCTGATTTTGTAACTTTTTCTTCTCTATATAATTTCCAATAATTAAGATTTATAGGTTCGTAAACAGGTAAGAATTTTTCGAGTTCTACATTAATATTATTAAGGCTAAATATTTTTTCGAATGTTAATCCTGAGTTTTTTTCAAAATCCCAAAGCGTATGATCTAAATCAAAAAATACATGTTTTATATGGTTGCTCATTCTGCTGATTCTATAACTAAATTAAAAAGCGATCTAAACCCATGCCAACGATTTAAATCACTAAATGAATAATTATGAAATATTGGCGTAAAAATTCCATTTACTGCCTTAACTTCATCTATAAGTTTCTGTAAGTGTTCTGTCTTATCTAATTCCGATTGATACTTTAACAAGGCAAAATCTAAACAATGGTACGGGTTTATTTGCAATGGAGTTTGTACTTCGTAATCTAAATCGTAAAACTGAAAAGGTGTACAGGTTCCCGCCCTAAAACCAAGTGTATCAATGTAACCCATTGTATAATCTTGATTAATTTCTAACTCTACCAAATTTCGGTAAGATGTTGGTAAGTTTAGTTTAGAAAACGAATGTCTAATTCCTTTTAAATCGGTATTAATAATGGACTCCATTTTAAGCTTTTCACGTTTCAAAATTGAAATATCATCTAATGATAAATAGGATGCTTTGATCCCAACATCACAATAATCTGCTACAGATTTTATAAGTGAAACAAATTGCTTTTTATTAGCATTAATATTTTTATCATAAGTGGAATAGTCTCCAATTAAAAATAAGGCCATGAATTTAAAATCGCATTGTTTTTGTTTTGTGATAATCCATTTGAAAGTGTCGTAAGGGTCTCTATTAAAACCCATCAAAACTGAATAGCGCTGATACAACTGCTTCAGTTTAAAACGCCTAATATCATTTAATGTTCCTCCTATGGTTCTTAACAATCCTTTTTCCTTAAAATAGTAAGCCATAGGTACATCTATTACAGGTTTAATTCTATACTTACGTTCTTTAAATACATAATTAGGAAAACGCTCTTGCAAAACTTCTCTGAGTTTATAAGCCCAAATATCTACGACAGGTTGATTTAAAAATCGATGTGTATAAGCTAAACTTTCTGATGCCATAAATCTACCAAAATTGTCATTTACGTGTGGTAAATATTCTTCATATCGACTTAACAAATAAAAAGAAGATGCAAAAATATCGAAGGGTAAATCACTTCGCTCTCCAGCGACAAAAAAACCTTTTGTATTGTCCCATTGTTGCACATTAATGTCGATATCTGATAAACCTTGCTCAAACAATAGCGTGTTACTCCTCACAAACAATTCATTACTTAATGGTTGTTTTGTATAAGACATTTTAAGACTATCGTGCGCAATAAAATCCTCAACTTTAGATGTAAAACGAACTTCTAAGCCCAAAATACGTTTACAAATATGTTTAAACGTATAGGTTAATCTTGGTGTAATTTTATGCGTGTATACTAATAACATAAGGCGATGCAAATTCCAAAAATTAAAAATAACAAATTCAAACTGCAATCATCAATATTCTTGAGTTGATTCTATTATGTTTTTTGGAGCTGTGAATTCTAGAGTAAGCTTTCATCAGCAAAACTAAAATAAGCGTTCTCTGTTACAATAAGATGATCTAATACCTTAATGTCTAAACTGTGAGCTGCCGATTTTAATTTTTGAGTTATATCCTTATCTGCTTGGCTTGGCTTTAAAGTACCTGAAGGATGATTATGACATAGAATTAAAGCCGTTGCACCTACTCCCAAGGCATTCTTTAATACCAAGCGCACATCAACTAATGTTCCAGTAATACCACCTTTGCTTAATTGATTTTTCTGAATTACTTTATTTGAATTATTGAGATACAAAATCCAAAACTCTTCATGAGGTAACTCTCCTAAAATAGGTTGCATAAGATCATATACCGAACGACTCGAGGTGATTTTCTCTAATTGAAGTGCTTCTTCTATTCGTCGACGTCTACCTAATTCTAAAGCAGCTGCAATAGTAATCGCTTTAGCTTCACCAATACCTTTAAAACTCATTAATTGCTCTATCGATAATTTTCCTAATGCATTTAAGTTATTATTTACACTAGCAAAAATACGTTTACACAGCGCTACTGCACTTTCCTCTCTATTACCTGAGCCAATTAAAATAGCAATAAGTTCGGCATCACTTAAAGCCGTTCTACCTTTATCTCGTAATTTTTCTCTTGGTTGGTCGTCTTGAGACCAGTTCTTAATCGAAAATGAAGTCGGTTTTTCTGACATGCACTAAAGATAAAAAATTGTAATTTTAAGCTTATAAATAATTCAATTAATTTACCACGTATGAAATCATTTTTTGAAGATGGCGTCTATGATGAAATTTCATCACGTCTTAATAAATTAAATAAAGATACCTCAGCGACTTGGGGAAAAATGAATGTTGGCCAAATGCTAAACCATTGCCAAATGCCGCTAAACATAATTCTAGAAAAAGAAGATTATGGAGTAAAGCCCAACTGGCTTATCAATCTATTGTTTAAAAAATCTATGTATAGTGATAAACTCTGGAAGAAAAATTTACCTACAGCAAAAGGATTTGCAATAAAAGATGAAATGGATTTTGATATAGAAAAAGAAGCCATCACTAATCTAATTGACGAATTAAATACTCAGCGCGAACGTAACGACTGGCAACCTCATCCTGCTTTTGGAAAACTAACCAAAGACCAATGGGGAAAAATGCAATACAAACATTTAGATCATCATTTTAGACAGTTCGGAGTTTAATGAATTATCCTCCTAAACATCATCAAGACGAGAACATCAATCACATGATTGAAGTCTTAAAAACATATCCTTTAGCAACTGTGATTTCAGTGAAGGACAATCAACCTTTGATAACACATTTACCTTTGATTTATGAAGATGGAAAATTAATTGGGCATATTGATATTTATAATCCACAAGCGCAATTATTGAAAGATGAAAACGACGTGACACTTATTTTTGGAGGACCTCAATGCTATATTTCTCCAAGTATTTATTCTACTACACAGCTTCCAACTTGGAACTATATTAAAGTACACCTAAAAGGTATTGTAAAGGGAATTGAAAGTAAAGCAGCACTTAAACAATCCTTAATAACAATGACTGAATTCTTAGAAGCTCCGGATCATAAATATGTACTCAAACCCGATAATCCTCGATTAGGCAAAAACCTTAATTATATTGAGATGTTTGAAATCTCTATTACAGATTGGGAAGGGAAATTTAAACTCTCACAAGACAAAAAACTAAGTGATACTGAAGCTGCTCGTGAGGAATTACTGAAGGCAAATCAAGAAAGTATTAAACAGTTTTTAGATAGCGTGTTTTAATAAATGAAGCGTATATTATTTATAACGATAGTGATTTCTTTTGTTTCATCTTATCTATTAAATGGACAAGAGACAGTTACGGATAATGATATCTATATTGAAAATGACCTAATTTATAGGTTCTCAAATGATTCTTTATTTACTGGTAAATATGAAAGAAAACGCAAAAATGGTCACCTTGTATATGACGAGGATTTTGAAAAAGGAATTATTAAATCCGCGAAATACTACTACAATGGAAAGAGAAAAATTGTATCTGATAGCGTAATATATAATCCCATAAAACCTTTTGAATACAAAGAAATTTATCGATTTAATTTAAAATCAAAACTTTATGAAAAAGAAAGCTTTGATGATAATGGTAAATTTATTTTAAAGGAAGAATTTGAAGATGGTAAATTGACTTATAGCTGTCAATACAATGGAAAGAAAAAACATGGCAAAGAATTCTGTTATTCCAAGGATGGAGATCCCTTAGAATTTGAATACAAAGACGGCAAGAAGATTAACTAGCTTAAAATTAACATCTTACTTAAATAAAAATCATAGAATCTCATGAGAAATCCAAAAAAAGAAGACATCAAACAAGAAGTATTTGATTTATATGATGATTATGCACATAATAAACTCAACCGAAAACAATTTATTGAAAGACTTTCTTTATATGCTGTAGGCGGAATTACACTTCCTTCGCTTCTTAGTTTTATGTCGCCAGATTATGTGAATAGTTTGATAATTAAGCCAGACGACCCAACTTTAGATTCAGGTTACATCACATATGAATCTCCAAAAGGTGGTGGTACTATCAAAGGGCTATTATCACAACCTAAAGACAATAAAAATAAATTACCAGCTGTTATTGTAGTGCATGAAAACAGAGGTCTCAATCCATATATTGAAGATGTCGGAAGACGAACAGCAAAAGAAGGATTCATTTCTTTAGCACCAGATGCTTTGTCTCCACTTGGAGGTTACCCTGGTAATGATGATGACGGACGAACCATGCAGAAAAAACGCGATAGAAATGAAATGTTAGAGGATTTTATTGCCGCATATAACTATTTGAAAAATCACGAAAATTGTGATGGTAAT
>Ga0209121_10001777_pt1 | contig 22559 bp, 19 predicted proteins | sample Cruoilmetagenom3_FD_187292 | JGI IMG/M metagenome (GOLD analysis project Ga0209121, IMG submission 187292) | Oil polluted marine microbial communities from Coal Oil Point, Santa Barbara, California, USA - Sample 3 (SPAdes) (version 2) | ecosystem: Environmental > Aquatic > Marine > Oil seeps ... | reverse complement strand
CCCACTTCGTGGTGGGTCGCGACCACGCCGGGCCGGGCAAGGACAGCTCGGGGCAGCCCTTCTACGGGCCGTACGAGGCGCAGCAGATGATGGCGCAGTACGGCGAGGAGCTGGGCGTGGAGGCGGTGACCTTCCGCGAGCTGGTCTACCTGGAGGACAAGGATGACTATGTGTCGCGCGAGGACGCCGAGGGTAACGGCAAGGCGCTCTTCATCTCGGGTACGCAGGTGCGCGAGGAGTACCTGACCAAGGGCAAGGAGCTGCCCAGTTGGTTCACGCGCACAGAAACCGCCGATATCCTGCGGGAGGCCTATCCACCGCGGCACAAGCAAGGTCTGTGCATCTGGTTCACGGGCCTGAGCGGCTCGGGGAAGTCGACCATCGCCAACGCGCTGGTGCCGATGCTGCAGGAGCGCGGACGCCAGGCGACGATGCTGGATGGGGATGTGGTGCGGACGCACCTGTCGAAGGGATTGGGCTTCAGCAAGGAAGATCGCGATACCAACATCCTGCGCATCGGCTTTGTGGCCGGCGAGATCTCGCGGCACAACGGCACGGTGATCTGCGCGGCGATCAGCCCCTACCGGGGCACACGCAGCCAGACGCGGGAGATGGTGGGCGAGGACCGCTTCGTCGAGATCTTCGTGGACACGCCGCTGGAGGTCTGTGAGGCGCGTGACGTCAAGGGCCTCTATGCCCGGGCGCGCCGCGGTGAGATCAAGGGCTTCACGGGCATCGATGATCCGTACGAGGCGCCGGAGAACGCGGAGATCGTGCTGCGGACGGTGGGGCGCACGCCCGAGGAGAATGCGAGAGAGATTACGACGTACTTGCAGGAGCGCGGGTTCCTCAATCACGTCTAGGTTGTCAGGTGCGGCGTACTCAATCATCTGCACGGCGTGATTATTCGGCAACCCCTTGTCGTCTGACCGTCTTGAGTGCGTCGTACCTCTCCCCGCAGGAGGAGTTGCATTGGGTTTTCTTAAGAAGCTGTTCGGCAAACGCCAGTCGCCGGTGATCATCGTTTCCGGATTGCCGAGGTCAGGGACCTCGATGATGATGCGGATGCTGGAAAAGGGCGGCCTGTCTCTCTTGGTTGATGGCATCCGCACACCCAATGATGATAACCCCCAGGGCTACTTCGAGTTTGAACGGGTGAAGAAGTTGCCCGAAGGCGACATCGCTTGGCTGCCTGATGCGCCGGGCAAGGCCGTGAAGATCATTGCAGCATTGTTGGCGCATCTTCCCAACGCGTATACCTATCGGGTTCTTTTTATGCGCCGCAAAATGGATGAGATACTGGCTTCACAGCGACGTATGCTGGAGCGGCGTGGTGAGGATTCCGATGCCGTCGATGATGCCGAGATGGCGAGGCTGTTTGAGGCGCACGTGGCACAAGTCCATAAGTGGATGGACCAACAACCCTATGTGACCTACCTGGATGTGGACTACAACGAAGTTCTGGCTGATCCTGTTCTGAGTCTGGCCCAGGTTGACGATTTCCTGGAATTGTCTCTGGATCTAGAGGCCATGACGGCGGTGGTTGATCCCACGCTCTATCGTCAACGAGCCTGAAACGGCACCGGCAACGCGTTTGGGCTCCAAACTGTTTTGGAATCAATAAGGAGACGCAAAGATGAAGAGAGCTCTGGTTTGTGGTGCGGGCGGTTTTATTGGCGGTCATCTCGTTTCGAGACTCAAGCGTGAGGGATATTGGGTGCGCGGGGTGGACCGCAAGCCGCACGAGTTCCGCACGCTGGAAGCCGATGAGTTCCACCTACTGGATCTGCGACAACCTGAGAACTGCTGGGAGGCGCTGGCCATCGATGGCGAGACCTTTGATGATGTTTATCAGTTGGCTGCAGATATGGGCGGCATGGGTTTCATCCACACAGCCGAGTGTGATATTATGCACAACAGTGCGCTGGTCAATATCCATATGATCGACGGTGCTGCCAAGATGGGCGTGTCGCGCTATTTCTTCTCTTCATCCGCGTGCGTTTATCCCGATATGAAGCCTGGCGATCCGGAAATGACGGAGGACCAGGTCCTGCCGGCTCACCCTGACAATGAGTATGGTTGGGAGAAGCTCTATGCAGAGCGTATGGCCCAGGCCTATGCGCGCCATACGCCCATCGAGGTGCGCGTTGCGCGCTTCCAGAACTGCTACGGGCCTTATGGGACCTGGCGGGGTGGACGTGAGAAGGCACCTGCGGCTATCTGCCGCAAGGTCGCGATGGCTGAGGAAGGTGGCACCGTGGATGTCTGGGGCGATGGCACGGCAGTCCGTGGCTTCACCTACATCGATGACCTGGTTGACGGCATCTATAGGCTGACGCAGTCGGAGCTTCAGGTCTCTGCCAACATCGGCACCGATGAGTATGTCACGGTCAATGAGCTGGTGCAGGCGGTCATTGACATCTCGGGGAAGGACCTTCAGATCCGGCACATTGACGGCCCCGTCGGCGTGGCCGCCCGCAACTTCAGCAAGGCACGTATGCATGCACTGGGCTGGGAGGCCACGGTGCGATTCCGGGACGGTCTAACGCGCACCTATGCGTGGATTGCCGAGCAGGTTAAGGAAGCATATCCGACCGGAGCATAGCCGGTGGCGGGGAGGGCTCTCTACTGACGGCTGGGAGGCGAGAAGACTTGTCGATTGAATCACAGATAGGGCAGCTCAGGGAGCGGCTCAGGAAGCGTACCGGATGTCGCGACGACGAGATTCGGGTTGTCAGGTCACCGCTGCGTGTGTCCCCACTGGGGGCCCATGTGGATCATCAAGATGGCCTAGTAACCGGAATGGCGCTGGATCGCGCTATCTATCTGGCGTTTGTGCCGCGCGAAGATGGCATAATGTGTGTGGAGAGTTTGAACTTCCCGGGCTGTTCGGAGTTCAACCTGGAGAGCGTGCCCCCCAAGATACAGGGGGAGTGGGCCAACTATGCCCGCGGTGCTGTGCTGGCGCTCAAGCAGTCTTATGACTTGCGGACAGGCATTGATGCCGTGGTGATGGGTATGATGCCTATCGGCGGTCTGAGTTCCTCAGCGGCTGTGGGTGTCGCGTATCTACTGGCCATCGAAGCCGTCAACGACCTGGAGCTGCCCGCCGAAGAGAATATCCAGCTCGATCGTTACATTGAGAATGTGTACCTCGGACTCAAGAACGGTGTGATGGACCAGTCAGTGATCCTGCTGAGCGATCGAGACTGTCTCACCTACCTGGATTGCCAAACCATGGATGTCCAACGTGTCCCGACCTCGGCATCCCCCATGATTTCGAGATCCTCGTCGCTTATTCGGGGGTCAAGAAGGCCCTGGTCGGCACAGAGTACAATAACCGGGTTAATGAGTGTTACGAAGCTGCCCGGCTCATGCTTGAGTGGTCCGGCGTGCCGCATCCCAACGGGAACTCCCGGTTGCGGTTGGTCTCACCGGAAGTTTATGCGGCGTACGGTGAGCGGCTTCCGGCTCCACTTGACCGGCGTGCGCGTCACTTCTTCACGGAACTGCATCGCGTGCAGGAGGGTGTGGAAGCGTGGCGGTCCGGTCGCCTCACGCAGATGGGCCAACTGATGCGTGAGTCCGGCGCCAGCTCCGTGTATGATTACGAGTCCGGCTCGCCGCATCTGACGACGCTCTACGAAATCCTGTGTGAATGTCCCGGTGTCTACGGTGCGCGGTTCAGCGGAGGGGGGTTCCGGGGGGCATGCATTGGCCTGAGCGATCCCAAGCGGCGTGAAGAGACTGTGACATTCATTGCCGAGCGCTACCCGGCTGCGCATGCCGACATCGCCGGGCTGTACAGCATTCATTTCTGTCGGACAAGCGAAGCCGCTCATCTGATGGACTAGACGGGCCACGGTTAAGTGCTATGAGCAGCGATCATCCAAAGCAGTTGGGCTTTTTCAACGGGCAAGCCATCCTTGCCCTGGTCCTGTGTGTGGTGGGCTGCGTGCTCCTGATTGTCGATGTGCCCGCGGTTGTCCTGAGCTGGGATACTGCCAGCGAGGTCGGCACGGCAGGCTTCAATGTTTACCGCTCACCGGCCTGGGACTCTGCCGCACCTGAGGATTGGGTCAAGGTCAATGACGAATTGATCACTTCGGCAGGAGACGAAATGGTCGGCGCGGCTTATCGTTTCGAGGATGATGATCTGGCGCCGGGTCGCAAGTACCGCTATCGCATCGAGGAAGTGGAGTGGGATGGCGGCACCACACGGTATCCTGATGAGGTAGTGGTGCGTGCAGGTTTCCCCAGCCGCTGGACAAAGATTGAGGGCATCGGGCTGATCCTATTGGGACTGGTCCTGCTATGGCGCCGCAAGGGCAAGCTCGAATGACCCGTTGTTTGCGGGTTAACCCTGAACACCCCGAACCTGATGTGATCGCTGAAGCCGCCGCCGTGATCCGCGATGGTGGTCTCGTGGCATTTCCGACCGAGACGGTGTACGGACTGGGCGCGAATGCACTGGATGCGCAGGCTGTAGCGGGCATCTTCCGCGCCAAGGAGCGGCCCTCCTACGATCCGCTGATCGTACATCTGGCGGACGCAGCTCAGCTTCCCTCTGTAGTTGCGGAGGTCCCGGATGTCGCTAGGGATCTGGTCGCGGAGTTCTGGCCCGGGCCGCTTACACTGGTGCTGCCCAGAGGTCCACAGGTTCCCGATGAAGTGACCGCCGGTGGGGATACGGTTGCTGTCAGAGTCCCCGCGCATCCCGTAGCGAGGGCGCTTATCGTTGCTGCCGGTGTTCCGATCGCTGCTCCCAGTGCAAATCGCTTTGGGCGGGTGAGTCCCACCTGTGCGGACCATGTGATGGCCGACTTGTCCGGGCGCATCGATCTTGTCCTGGACGGCGGCGAAACGCAGGTCGGCGTAGAGTCGACTGTGCTGTCTCTGCGGACTGACATCCCGACGATCTTACGACCCGGGGGCGTCGCCAGGGAGTCCCTGGAGCGGCTCCTGGGATCAGTGGACGTCAGGGCGCCCTCGATCGCGGAAGGTGAGAGCTTGATCTCGCCGGGCACAACGATTAAGCACTATGCACCGCGTGCCAAGACCACGCTGTACCGTGGGGAGCGTGAGGCTGTCCTGGCTCGGATCTGCCGGGATGTTCCGGCCTACGTGGCAGAAGGTGCGACTGTGGGTGTCCTGGTTGCCGAGGAAGACCTCGCCCTGTTGACGGACCTTCCGGCTGTGTGCTGGAGCGTGGGCTCTATGACGTCAATGGAGCAGATTGCCCAGCAGCTGTTTGCCTCGTTGCGCTCACTGGACGCGGCCGGTGTCACGGTCATCCTGGCGCGGGACTTTGGCCCGTCTGGGCTTGGCCTGGCGATCCAAGATCGTCTGACGCGTGCGGCGGCCGGTCGAGTGATCGTCGTCACGGAGACGTCCGGCTAGCTTCTCGAAGGATCCGGTTCATAGAAAGAAGGGGGTCGCGATTTGTGCGACCCCCTTCTTGACACTCTGTTGAGCTTTTGCCGTCAACTGCGTAGGAAATCGCGGAGTCGACGTGAGTGGGCTGGGTGCCGTAGGCGGCTCAGCGCCTGCGCCTCAATCTGTCGGACGCGTTCCCGTGTCACGCCCAGCTTCTTGCCGACTTGCTCCAGTGTATAGGTCTGGCCATCCAGCAATCCGTAGCGCATTTGGAGAATCTTGACCTCTCGCGGGGGGAGATCTACCAGGATTTCGATCAACTGATCCTTGAGCATCACTGCGCTGACCCTGTCAGGCGGCGACGGGCTATCTGTATCCTCGACGAAATCACCCAAGGTGCTATCACCCTCGTCGTCTGTCGGCATCTCCAGTGAAAGCGGGCGGCGCGCCACGTCAAGCATCTGTTCGACCTTGCGGACAGGGATCTCCAGTTCAGCGGCCAACTCCTCCGGGGTGGGACTGCGTCCCAACCGTTGTGTGAGTTGGTGTGAGATGCGCAGCATCTTGTTGATCTGGTCGCCCATATGAACCGGAACGCGGATCGTGCGGCTCTGATCCGCGATGGCCCGTGTTACGGCTTGCCGGATCCACCACGTGGCGTAGGTGGAGAATTTGTGTCCTCGTTTGTACTCGAACTTGTTCGAGGCCCGTATCAATCCAATATTACCTTCTTGAATCAAATCCAGGAATGGAACACCTCGGCCGATGTACTTCTTGGCAACACTGATCACCAACCTGGAGTTCGCGCGAATCAGATGCTCTCGGGCGCGGATACCGTCATCAAGCTGCAGTTCCAGCTCATAGCGCTTGTCTTCGTTCGCGTATCGACCGCCGTTCAGCTTGGTCTGGGCCTTCTTGCCGGCTTCCATACGCCTGGCCAGTGAGACTTCCTCTTCTGCGGTCAGAAGCGTAACTTTACCGATCTCTTTCAGGTAAAGCCCAATCGTGTCATCGACCTCAACGGCACGGTAGATATCTTCTTCGGCTTTGACTTCCTCGCCATCATCGAAGCTTTCAATAGCCTGCGTCAAGCCGACGGGCGGCTTTTCGCCGGGACCTCCGACTATGATCCCGGACTCCAACAACGTTGAGATCGTCTCATCCAGATGGTCGACATTCTCCTCAGCTTTCGGGAAAGCCCTCTGGATCTCCTCATAGGAAACGTAGCCTCGCTCCTGGCCTAGTGCCAGGAGATATTCCTCACCCGACAGGTATTCGCTGAGGTTGCCGGCTGCTTCTTTCTGTCTCTCTTTGACACGCTCTTCTAGGGACAACTCCACAATTCCTTTAAACACAGAAAATTAGATCAATTGTTCGAAAACTCGCTAACGCGACTTTAGCGGAACCACGTAGCTTGAAACGACGTAGTTCCGCTAGTGAGACAATATCATGCTAGCAGATTAACCGCCATAGAATAGTTGACTTAGTCACCTTGTCAACTGCTCGCCGGCTCTTCGATCTGTTCGGTATGTTCCTAATCCTCCAAAGAGCAGGGAGGCAAAGAGAGCAAAAAAGGAGCACGGGTGGCGGTTGCCATCCGTGCTAACCACAATCTAATATAGCATAACCCACGTTCCGTTGTCAAGGGGTGTGGGACACAAGAGTGCCCCCAGCTCAGTATGGAGTGAGTGGAGGCACGCTATGCTTGCCTTTCAAGATGCCCTGTCAGCGTCTCTATTCTTCCCGCCGCTCAATCGGCAATGTGAAGTTGACGCGAAGCCCCTGGCCTGGGGCGCTGAAGAAGTGGATCTTGCCTTCCAATACCTCGATGCGTTCTCGAATCGTCGGCAGATTCAGCTTTATTGCATCATCCGAGCTGAGTTGTTCGTCGATATCGAACCCCACACCATTATCTTCGATGGTGACCATAGCTTCAGTCTCTTCCAGGTTCAGGTGAATCACGATGCTTGAGGCCTGGTCCTGTTCGCGGGCCATATGGATGAGGGTCTGGATCACACGGAAGATAGTGACTTCCTTGTGGGGTGCCAACCGCATCTCTTTGCCGGTTACTTTGAGTGTCAGACCGGCAAACCCTTCGTCGGCAATCCCATCCACGTAGCGGCGTATCGTGGGAACCAGGCCAAGATCATCCAGCATCATCGGACGTAGATCGAAGATGAAGACCTTGACCGTTTTGAAGGTCTTGATCACGCTCTCTTTGAGTTCGGTCAGCTCTGCACGTGCGCGTTCCGGGTCTCGGTCGAACAGACGCTCACAGATCTCCGCCTGCAGGGCGAGGTTGGTCAGTGATTGAGCAGGACCGTCATGCATCTGGCGGGAAAGCCGGAGTCGTTCCTGCTCTTGTGCTTCAATGATGTTGATGACGGTCGCTTGCTTGGGTTCGACGGCGGTCTTGGCCCCGGCATCACCTTCCAAACCGAGATCCTCGGGCGGGGCAAAGCCGAGGATGCGGTCATAGAGCTCGGCGATGCGGGTGAGATGCTTCTGGTCGCTCTGCAGCTTTTCTAGCTGCCCGCGCATCGTGAAGAGCCGCTGCTGATTCTGGATCAGGGCGTTGTAGGCTTTGCGGATATCTTCCCGCGGCACAGTCTCAAAGGACGATTCAATCTGGCGAGTGCGGGCGACGGCCCGCGCATTCGCTTGCATAAAGCGGTCAACTTCACTCGACGTCTGCTGGATCAGCATGTCGATTTCTTTCAGTTCTTTCTGGATCTGAGCAGAGTCTCGACGGCAGAAATCTGTAAACTGGTCCCAGCTGCTCTCAACCATAGTGCCCCCTGTTCAAACCATATGCGTGATTAGGGTCCGCAGGTGTAGGGCTTCCTGCACCTGCGGACCGTGGCAATGTGTCGCCTGAAGTTGATCCTGCAGACCCCAAAATGTGATCGGAAATGCCTGTGGCGTGGTATGTCACAGGTGTGACGCTGTAGGCTTGCGACCCTCTAGGCGTCGGGCAGGCGGACCCACCCGTGTCTCAGCGCGTACATGGCCGCCTGTGTTCGATCTGAGCGATTCAGTTTTGCGAGGATTGAGGTGACGTGGTTCTTCACCGTCTGCTGGCTGATACCCAGTCGTACTGCGATCTGCTTATTACTCAATCCTTCAATGATGAGTTCCAGAATCTCCATCTCGCGATTTGTGAGGGGAGAGAACGTGGTATCCTCAGGGCTAATGCCATAGCGTCGGTACAGTTCCAGAAGCCACTGTTCAGCTTGTTCCGGCGTTAGTCGTCTGTTGGCGATGACATAGTAGCCCTCGGCCACGGTCCGCACGGTATCCAGCAGCTGTGCCGGTGCGACATCCTTGGCGAAATAGGCGGATGCTCCGATTCGAATGGCGCGGTAGATTTGCTCTTCATCATCGTACGCCGTCAGGATAATCACGTTGACATCCGGACATGCGGACTTCAGTCGCTGGGTGATCTGTAGCCCGTTGATATTGGGGAGATTGACGTCCATCAGGACCACGTCCGGATGGACGGACTTAAGCACTTCAAGGGCACCTTGACCATCTTCGCATTCGGCAACGACTATGATATCTGGTTCTACGTTTAAGACGTCGCGGACACCTTGACGAAAGAAGAAATGGTCGTCAACGATGGCAACCCTTATGATGTCAGGCGTAGTCACTGTTCCACTCATTGTCCCTCTTTGGTGTCTTCTCACCCAAATACTACCATAGTCTTAGGTGGAGGGAAACCGGTCCAGGCTGAAGAACTCCGGTGTCTGCCCATCGAGAACCAGTGAGGCGAGTGCATCTGTTGTGACCAGGGCCAAGTTCAAGCCGAACGGCCCCAAGCCATTGACGAAGTAGACGTCAGGCTCCTCTTCCAACTGTCCGACGATTGGGAAGTGGTCATGGCTGGAGGCGATCCAGGTCGTAAACCGTCCGAGCACGATGGCCTCAGGGCAGAGCTGATCGGCAGCGGAGCTGAGCCGGCTGAGACTATCCTGTTCTTCTCTACTCCATCCTGTGAGATAGGCGCGGTCTCCATAGGGCAAGAAGCACATCCGTCCATGGTCGAGAACCAGCGGACGGCTGAGTGTCTTGATGTTCTCAAACACAATGGTGTGGATACACATCGGATGTAGGTATTGTGAGAGCTGATTGTTCAGCCTGGTTGCGTGGATGCCGTTAGCGAAGATTACCTTGTCGGCCCACAGGTAGTGCTGGTGGGCCCAGACGGCGATGCTGCCATCGACCCGCCGTTTGGTTGCATGCGCCTCGACTCCCAGTTCTACGATGATGTTCTCGTGATCCAGCAGCCGGAGAATCAGATCCTGTGGGTTGAAGACGATATCATCATAAGTGCTGATGCCGACAAGATCGCCATACCGATTGTCGTCCTCGAGGCCCACGCTGAACCCGTACGTTTTCAGCTGCCGTACAGACTCCCGGAAGGCGTCTGATTCGTCGGGGTCTGCCGCCAGGCGCAGGCTGCCGAGTTTCTGAGTCGTTACGTTGTTTTGATCGAGCAGGATCTCCAGACGGACTAGATTGTCGGAAGTTAGCTCCCACAGCGTATGTGCCGGATCCTCCCCCAGTTGGGCGATGAGCTCTATGAATGGCGTGGAAGTGCCCAACAGCGCCAATCCCGGCTGTCGCCGGATGGTACCACCTGAGGATTCCGATGCCTCCAAGACGACGACCTGCAGGCCTTCCGCTGCAAGGGTTGACGCTATCAGGGCACCGGCTAAGCCTGCACCTACCACTATGACATCGTAAGGACCGGACGTTGACATAAAGGACTCCTTTCAGCCTAGCGTGGAGGGGCTACAACAAGCTCAGCCTGATCGAAGAATGCTGCGTTATTGATATGGGGGAACGTGGGCTCGGCATAGAAACAGAGTGTTACGCGCCCGAGCACGGCTTGTTCTTCTTCTTCAGTCTCATCCGTTACGGCGGGATCCTGATAGGGTCCCACGATGACGTTCGGTGATGAGAGCCTCACCGTGCCGCTATCCTGGTTGATCCGCATCTCTTCTCCCCACCTGGCATTGTAGCAATTCTCGGCGCCGGTGGGATCGATCCCGGCCTTGACGATCAGTCCATCCAGGGAGGAATAGGCCTTCGCCTTGATCCGGAAGTAGGCACGGCTTCCTGCAGTGACGGTCACCGTCTGGCGGACCCAGGTTCGGAACTTGAGCCAGCGGATGGTCTCCACCTTCAGCGTTGCCCCGTCAATCTGCCGTTGGGGATCGTCAGCGATAGTAAAGACCGGCTCCGCGTAGGAATTCTCTGAATCGTATTCGGAGTCTGGTCCGTAGTTTACATATGCATCCCATTTCCATCCGGGAATACGGTTCGGCATAATGAAATCGAAATCTGCCCCGTTCAGTTTGACTTCAGCTGGGGGCAGCTGGGTCGGCGTCGACGTAGGGGTAGCCGTGGGCATCGGCGTCGTCGTGGGCGTGGGGGTATTGGTGAGACGCGCCAAGAGTGTGGGGCGCGGTGTTAGCGTCGGTGTGGGCGTCCACGTTGCAGCAAGCGCGTCTGTGGTTACAGCTGCCGTTGGTGGGGGTGGCGCCTGTGCCGGGGTGCACATCGATGTGACCACGATTGCGACCATCCCAGCGATGACGGCAACATCCAAGAGTGCAAGTACGAGCAAGACGATCTTCTGTGTTTTGCTTAGGGTGCCCATCATTATCCCTCAGGTTTCACGAACCATAAACGAGCCCAATGAAGATAGCATATGATATGGCTGCATGCAGTGCGACGTCAAGATGCCTAGATTCAATGATACTCTAGTATGAGTTGAGTGACAAGCGCATGTGTGCACGGGCGTGTTACAGAATGGGGGCAAATACCCGGAAGGGGCCCATCGTCAGACCATTGGAGTTTCCTTTGTTCCCCAAAAGTGAACTACGCCCACGTTGTCACACAGTTATGGTCGACGGCGTGCGTAGAGTTGACCACAGCCGGCATCGATACCTGCCCCGCGCCGCTGTCGCATCGTGTGCGGGATCTGGTGTTGGTCCAGGATGGCGGAGAAGGCTTCCGTGGCTTCTCTGGTGGAGGGCACCCCATCATAGGCTGACGTTGGATTGAGTCGGATGAGGTTGACGTGGGATGGCAGGCCCTGCAGCCAGGTTACCAGGGCTAGCGCCTGTTCTTGCGTGTCGTTGACACCGGCGATCATAATCCATTCGAACAGGACCCGCCGCCGTGTCTTTTCTGTATAAACGCGAACTGCCTCATACAGACGTTCCAGGGGATACGTCCTGTTGATGGGCATCAAGTTGGCGCGCAGATCGTCGGTGGCTGCGTGCAGCGAGACGGCCAATTTGATGGGCCAGCGGTGGTGGACATCGGCCAGGTACTCGATCCCCGGCGCAATCCCCGCCGTGCTCAGGGTGATCCGGCCGGGCGCCAGGCTGAGCCCCTGAGGATCCGTCAGACGTTGAACGGCCTCCAGTGTCTGCTCCCGGTTGAGCAGAGGTTCACCCATTCCCATGAAGACGACGTTGGACACGGCTTTGTCCTGGGGGGTCAGCCACCGTTGGAAGTGCAGCACCTGGGCCACAATCTCGCTACAATGGAGTTGCCTCACAAACCCCATCCGCCCTGTGGCGCAGAAACTGCAGTCACAGGCACAGCCGACCTGTGTGGAGGCGCAGACGGTGTACCGGTTACGATAGCGCAGCAAAACCGTCTCGATCTGGGCGCTATCCTCCAGTGCCAGCAAATCCTTCCGGGTGCTTCCATCCGGGCTCGTACTCTGCGCTATCTCGACGGGGTGCGTCAGTGCAAAGGCTCTGGCCAACTGCTGCTGCAGCTGTGGGGGAATCCCCGCTATCTCTGAGAAGTCAGTTACGGACGCTGTGTACGCCTGGCGCCAGATATTCCGTGCCAAGGCGCGCGCTTGACCATAGGGCTTCCCCCAAGACTGAAGCGCTTTCACTAACTCCGGCAGATCCATATCGTAGAAATTGGTCTGAGACACGTCCCTTTACCACTTCTGCCTGTGGGATGCAACATCATCTACCAACGGTATTTTGACTTTTGCAATGAAGCATAGCATAATGTAGGTGCAAAACCAATGAATCGATAGGCTTCGAGTAAATCTCCCATAGGAGGACATTGTGCCTGAGATCTCTCTGCAAGCGTATGAGAACGAGATTGACCAGCTCGTCGAGCAGGCTCGATACCTTGAGTCTCTGGCCGATGTTCGACACATTCTGGGCCAGTACCCTCACTACGTGGGGGCATATTACCTTTTGGGGAAAACTATGCTTGAGGCGGATCTCCCCGGGCTTGCTGCTGATATGTTCCGCCGCGCATTGAGTGCTGATCCCGAGCACTTGATGGCGCGCGTAGGTCTAGGTCTGGCGCACGAGCATTCCAACAATCTGGATGCGTCAATCTGGAACCTACTTCGGGCTCTGGAGTTGGATCCCGGAAACAACGATATCGGTGATGAGCTCCGCCGGATGTACGGACGGAGCGAGGGTCTTGAGCCGGACTACATACCACAGACGCCGGCTGGTCTCGCTCGGCTCTACATTAAGGGTAATCGCAACGGGCGCGCCGTGACCCAACTACGAGCGTTGCTGGATGAGGAGCCGGCCCGTCCGGATCTAATGACCGCGCTGGCGGAGGCCTATTGGCGTGATGAACAGATTGTCCAGGCCTCAGACATGTGTCAGGAGATTCTGGACAAGATGCCGCACAACTGCAAGGCGAACCTGCTTCTTGGAACGCTGTGGGTCAACGGCGGACAAGAGGAGGGGTGGGCGTACCTGCAGCGTGCCCAAGAGGTGGATCCGGCAAACACCATGGCTCAAGGGTTGTTTGGGTCCGAGTCTCTTCTGGAGCCGCAGGCCGTCAACCTCGATCGCCTAGTCTACGATCCTGATGCTATCGAGGTCGATCAGGAAAGCGCCTGGTTCAAGCGGCTGGAGGCAGCCTCTGTTACCGTGGGTATTTCCGTGGCGCCGCCGGAGATGACGGAGTCCGAGATGCGACTGGTGGACATCACCGCCGGCCTGGAATCTCAGATCGAGATCCCCGATTGGCTCAAAGAGCTCGGTGCTCCCGATGAAGACGAGGATGCCGCTGGGCTCGGTTGGATGGCGGATCTTGGAGCTGAGGCAGTTCCTGAGGTCTCAGAAGATCTTGGCTTGGTGGAGGGCGAAGTCTTCGGTGAGTTGGACGATACGCTGCCATTGCCGGCCTCCCTAGAAGAACCCGAGCTCCTGGAGGGAGAGGCGGAAGAGGCATCTCCTGATTGGCAGAAGGAGTTGACTGTCCAGGAGATGTCTTTTGATCTTGATGAGTCCGAAGGGGCGCTTGACTGGCTTATGGAGCTCGTCGGGGAGGAAGGCGGAGCTGAAGATACGCCGCCGGCTGTGGGTGAGAGTGCCGCGAAGGACAGTTCTGATCGGTTGGACGACCTCACCGTAGAGGAAGGTGCCGGTGATCTGGGTGCTTTGACGGGGGAGGCCGTTTCCGGTGAGGAGGCCGACTGGCTGGCCGAATTGGGAGCAGTCGATGAGGCGGACGCGGGTGCGCTTGATTGGCTGGGTGAGCTGCCGTCAACGGTCGTCGAGGAGGCCGCCGCCGGGGTTGCGGAAGCTGCCACAGATGCCGATGAGCCATCGGATCTTGGCGATGTGCCTGATTGGCTGAAGGCGTTGGAGCCCGATGCCGATGCCGGTGTGGTTGCCCCCGAGGTTGCCGAGTTGACGCCCGCGCCAGTGGGGATTGAACCGGCGGTCGCGGCCGAGCCTGAGGTTGGTGGTCTCAAAGAGGCAGCCGTCCCCGATTGGCTGGCTGAGCTGGCGCCTGAAGCTGAGGTCGAGGAGGTCACTGAGCTTGAAGAGGAAGCTGTACCTGATTGGCTGTCTGAGCTTACGGAATCATTTGGTGAGACTGAGCCGGCCGGCGAGTCCCTGACGGTTTTGGAGTCTCCGGAACTGGTGGAACCTGCTGCTGAGGAAAACGAGGTCTTGACCGGTCCTGAGGCACTCAGTTGGCTGGACAGTCTGATGGCGGATGTGGGAGAAGATCAGCCGACTGCGGCTGTGGTTGAGCCGGAGGACTTGGCTGCCGAGATCCGGGCACCTGAGGTCGCGGCTGACGATGAGACGTGGGAGCTGACGATTCCAGCCTCCGAAGCTGTGGAGGCTGAGATTCCGCAGGTTGATGCTGCAGCTTGGGCTGATGAAGTGCCTGATGAACAACCCGAAATGCTGTCGGGCGATGATGCTTTGGCGTGGTTGCAGAGCCTGACCGTCGGTAAGGAAGAGGAATTGCGTGTGCAAGCCCAGGCTGAGTCCGAGGCGCGCGTTGCCGAGATCCTGGGCCGCAGAGCGCCGGCACTGCCCTCTGTGCCGGAGGAGGAACCTGGTCAAGAGCCCGCTGAGGTGGAGGCCGAGGTCGCAGAGGAAGCTGATATCGCAGCACCTGCCGTGACCGAGCCTGAGGCCGGCGAGGTTGAGATAGTGCCGCTCAGAGAGGAAGATGAGCCGGTGTCGGGGGATGATGCGATGGCATGGCTTGAGAGCCTTGCCGCCGGTACAGAAGAGGAGCTGCAGGCACTGGTCGCACCTGAACCCGTCGTTACCGAGATACCGGAGACGGTTCTCGAAGTGCCTGAGCTGGAGCAGCCTGCGCCCTCGGAAGGCGTGCCCTCCGATGTTGTGGCTCTGGAAGCCGCGGATGAGACGGTTGTTGGCGAACTGCTGGAAGAGGAGAGCGGCCTCCCCCCGGTTGACGACTCGGTGGCCTGGCTAGAGAGTCTGGTCGTCGGTCAGGAAGATGAACTGCGCACGCAGGCAGAGGCGGAATCCGCGGCGCGGGTCGACGAGATCCTGGGCCGCAAGCCCGCCGTTCGTGAACCGGAGCCCGAGCCCGAACCGGAACCAGAGGTCGAGATCGCTGCGCCGCCGGCTGTCGAGACGGATGTCGTTGATGTCGTTGCCGTGGAACCTCCAGCGACCGTGATTGAGACGCCTGCGGACGAGGATGCCAAAGCTCCAACCGAGCAAGGGGAGCTGATGTCCGGTGATGACGCGCTTGCCTGGCTGCAAAGGCTGACCGCCGGTAAGGAGGACGAACTGCGTGCACAGGCAGAGGCGGAATCCGCGGCGCGCGTCGATGAGATCCTGGGCCGCAAGCCCGCTGTTCGCGAACCGGAGCCCGAGCCGGAAGATGTGGCGACGGTGATTGCCGAGCCATCGGGGGCTGCTGTTGAGGCCGCGCAGGCTACTGAGGCTCTCGAGGCTGTGGTCGAGGAAGAGCTGGGGGCCGGTGAAGATGCTGTGGCGTGGTTGTCTGGGCTTTCACCCGAGAAGGCGTCGGAGCTGGAGGCTCAGCTGGGGTCCGAAGTCGAGGCTTCGGTGCCGAGCCAGGAGGGCGAGCGAGGTTACTTCGGGTGGTCGGCATTTGGTGGAAAGCCCGAAGAAGTACCCGCACCGCCCGCCGCGCTGGAGGCGGTGGCTGCTGACGAATCCGTGGAACCTGAACCCCCACTGCCGGATCTCCCAGCTGTTGAGCCGGAGGTCGCGACCACTGAGCCTGTAGAGGCTGTGGCGCCGCCCGCCGAGGTGGCAGCCCCACCTGCCGAGGTGGCAGTACCGATCATTGAAGAGCCCGCAATCGCGGAGCAACCGGCGACAGTTGAGAAACAGGTGATGGAGGCTGAAGCGCCGGCGACCGCCCTTGTGGCCGAGCCCGCTGAGACCGCACTCCCCCCGGCGGCGGCGGAAGTGCCCGCGCCTGTCGAGACACGGCCCGAAGTCGAACCGTCTGAGGTGACGGCCGACGACCTAGATGAGATGCGCGCCTACACGAAGCGTAAACGATCGGATCACGCGGCGCGTCTGTCACTGGCACGCGCGCTATGGCATGCGGGCGAGATCCAGGAATCGATGCAACATTACGGACGATTGATCAAGTCCGGAGCTCGATCTGATGAGGTGATGGCTGATTTGGAGCAGTATGTGGAATCCGGCCCCTCCAGTGCCAGTGTGATGCGGACCTATGGCGATGCCTATATGAAGTTTGGGGATCTGGACAAGGCGCTGGAGATTTACAACCGCGCGATGGATCTGCTGTAGGTCGGGGTAGTTTCAGCTGATCGGGTGCCCGCCATCCGACCCCACTGGGACTGCACAGGTTGGTTAAACAACAAGAGGGCCTCGCCGAGGCCCTCTTGACGTTTCCCGTACAGGGCTAGAACATCGCGTCTTCGTCAGCGCGCTTGTAGGACACAATCTCGTCGGGGCTGAACCAGTAGGCGATCTCCTGGGCGGCTTCCTCGACGTTGCCTGAAGCGTGCACCAGGTTCTTGGTCGAGCGTTGCTCTAAGCTTGAGATTGTATTCGAGTCGATGGAGTAGTCCCCGCGGATTGTGCCCGGCTCTGCGCGTGACGGGATGGTGAACCCGATCATCCGGCGCACTGCTGTGATGGCGTGGACGCCCTCAAGCACTATAGCGACGACGGGCCCAGAGGAGACGTAGTCCACGAGCCAGTTGAGCACCATTGAGCCGATCTCAAAGGGGTCTTCCGTTCCCAGGACCTCATTGACGTCCATATCGAACTGCTCGAAGGAATCTAGGGTCTTCTTCCCCATACCCCGGATCCACTCATCCGGCCCTGAATAGTGTCCGGCTGCCTTTTCCGGTGTGGGGTATATGACCTTCATCGCCACGATCTTGAGCCCGGCGCGTTCAAAACGTCCGATAATCGCACCGACGAGCCCGCGGGCGACGGCATCGGGCTTCAGAAGGACCAGGCTTCGTTCCTGCTTGATTGACTTTGCATCCATAGATAACCTCCTCGCTTATCAGCATGGCACAAGCTGAAGCCAATGGTGGGCTTCAGCTTGTGACTTTGCACGACTGTGCTGTTGGGTGGGCTAGCCGAACTTGTAGGCGACGCCAAAGCCGCCGCGGGGCAGGACCCAACCGATATTGGTGTATGGGCACCCCACACGGCAGCTGCCGCATTCAACGCAGCTCTGGTAGGCCACCTGGATCTTGCCATCGCTGCCCAACGTGTAGACGCCTACCGGGCAGAAATAGAGGCACGGCTTGTGCTCACAGCGTGTGCAGACCTCGTGCTCTTCTATCCAAAGGTGAGGCTCGTCCTCGTCGATGAAGTACTTGAGCGTTATCAGCAGATCATCAACATAGACGTCGGGAAGGGATTCCTTGAGTTGATCCGAGATCTGCTTGGGTTCGAACGCATCCCCTGTTTTCATAGCCATTGTGTCACCATCCCATCACTGCGCGTGCCATCGAGAGGATATCTCCGGTCGCTTTGATCAAAGATCGACGATTCGTCAGTCCACCCAGCATTCCCTTGAAGAGCTCCTGCTTCGGCTTGCCGTAGGCAGTGAAGAACTGCCCGATAGCGTCATTCACGAAGTTGGGATAGATGTCCATAAACTGCGGGTGGGTCTCCAGGAACTTGGAGAAGCCGCGATATTGTTTCAGATCCCTTAGGATGAAGCTCTCTTTGAGCCGATCCTCGTATCTCGACGTGACGCGTTGGCTGAAATCGCCGCGGCTATGCGCCTCAATAGCGGTTTCGGCCGCGAGCTTCCCGGCGATGATAGCCATGTTCGTGCCTTCCCAATGGAGGGCGTTGACCATCGCTGCCGCGTCGCCGGCGACCATAGCCCCGTCGGTGTACAACCTTGGCATGGCCTTGTACCCGCCTTCCGGGATGAGATGCGCGCCGTACTCGAGAAGCTGACCGCCCTCCACCAAAGGAGCGATCGCCGGGTGTTTCAGATAGCGCTGCAGGATGTCGGCGGGCCGCAGACGATACTCGGCCAGGACATCCAGCATCACGCCCACCCCCACCGAGACGCTGGCTTTGTTTGTGTAGACAAAGCCCATCCCCGGGAGACCCAGCGAGACATCGCCCAGCACCGAGACGGCAAGTCCCTGATCCTCACCGGAGAGCCCAAAACGCGCTCGGATGACCTCAGGTTTGAGAGAGATCACTTGCTTGACTGCCAGCGCCATTTCGGCCGGTTCCAGGTCTCGATCGATCAGCCCGAGCTTCTGCGTAAGCAAATTGTTCACGCCCTCGCAGATGATGACGATCGGGGCGTAGACCTCGCCTTGAGGGCGATCTGCGACCACACCGATGACCTCGCCGCTTTCCTTGCGGATAAAGTCACTGATGGCGGTTTTGGGGATGAGGAAAGCTCCCGCTTCCTGCGCCTGCTCAGCCCACCAGGCGTCGAAGTTAGCCCGCAAGGTGATATAGGCATCTGCCGGCTCTGTATTGAGCTTGCCGCCCTGGACGGTCATACGTGTCAGCCCGGTCTCGGACAGGAACCAGAACCCGGCTTCGGTGACCGGGCGTTCGAAGGGAGGCTTGCGATCCTGATAGTCCGGGAGCACTTCCGCGATAGCGTGAGTGTAGATTGCGCCACCGAAGTAATTCTTGCCGCCGGGCTTCCGCCCTCGTTCGATCAGTGCGACATTCAGGCCTTCTCTGGCCATCACCATCGCGGCGGACGATCCGGCGAGCCCAGCACCGACCACGATAGCGTCGAATTCGATGCGTTCGTTACTCATGCGCCTGCCTCCTTGCGGGTGTTGATCTCCGCAATCATCGCTGGGATGACTTCATAGAGATCGCCTATGATGCCCACATCAGCGACCTCGAAGATCGGAGCGTTCGGATCGGTGTTGATGGCAATGATGAAGTCGGAACCCTGCATGCCCACCTTGTGCTGAAGGGCACCGGAGACACCGGCTGCCACATAGACCTTGGGCCTGACGGTCTTGCCGCTCTGGCCGACCTGGTGTGCGGCGCTGATCCATCCGGCGTCCACACAGGCACGCGATGCGCCGACAACGCCGCCCATAGCATCAGCCAGGGATTTGATCAGTTTGAAGCCTTCCGGGCTGCCCATACCACGGCCACCGGTGACGATAACGTCGCTGTATTCGATGTCGACGGCGTCCTCTTTGGCGAAGATAAACTCCAGGATACAGGCCCGCGCACCCTCTTCAGTCGCGTCAACATCCTCCTGGATGATCTTCCCTTCGGCATCCGGATTGTAGGCCGGTGTCGGGAAAACGCGGGGGCGGACGCTGGACATCTGCGGCTGGTGGCGCCGGCACACGATAGTAGCCATAATGTTGCCGCCGAAAGCCGGACGGGTCGCCAGGAGCAACATCTTATTGGCGCCTCTGACCTCTCCCATCTCCAGTTTCGTGCAGTCTGCGGTGAGGCCTGTGCCCAACGACGTGGCGACGGCGCCGGCCAGGTCTCGACCCAGCGTTGTTGCCCCGATGAGGAAGACCTCGGGCTGGTGTTTCCTGACCAGAGCCACGATGCTCTGGTAGTAGGGGCAGTTACGGTAGTGTTCGAGGACCGGATCGTCCATCAAGTATATGTGATCGGCGCCGTACTTAATGGCTTCTTCCGCGATGCCTCGAACGTTGTGCCCCAGCAAAATACCTTCGACGAGGACCTCATCACCGGCTGCTTGCGCCTCTTCCTGGACTTGGGATGCCAGGTTGCGGGCTACGCCGATGAGCTCCCAAGAGACGGGGTGGACATCACCTTGTTCCTGTTCGATGAAGATCCAGAAGCGACGTGTGGTCATTCTGCACCTCCCAACATTGCACCGAGGACACCTGCTTCCTCAGCTTTCGTGAAGGTGAAGTCGAGGGCGGCCTGGATGCCTTTCTCACGAGCATTGATCTTTTCGCCGGCTTCGGGTAATGGCGGCGTACCCATCTTATAAACGACGGTCGGGGAGCCCTTGACGCCGATCCGGGTCACATCAAACTCAACCGGCCCGGCTTCTGTCCATATCTCAGGTTCGTACTTGAGCGACTTGATCAGATCGGGCAGCGGCGCGAAGGGGATCTCCGCGATCTCCTTCTCACAGGTCAGCAACGCAGGCAGCGGCGTCTCCATAACCTCCGTCCAGCGCTCGGTTTTGCGCTCGATGACGACCGTATCGTCGTCCAGGTCGACGGCACGGATGTCGACTGCGTAGGTCACGATGGGGAGATCCATTCTCACCGCAACGCCCGGGCCTACCTGGGCGGTATCGCCGTCGATCGCCTGTTTCCCAAAGAAGATGAGGTCAATGGGATCCTCAGCGTGGACGGCTTTGATGACCTCGGCCAGGACGTAGGACGTTGCCAGCGTATCTGCCCCGGCCAACTTACGGCTCGAAACCAGTATCCCCCGATCGGCGCCCATCTCAATGGCCTCGCGAATGGTGACCGTGAAGGAGGGGGGACCCATTGAGACAACGGTTACCCTCCCGTTTAGCTTGTGCTTCCACTCCACCGCAGCCGCTAGTGCGTGAGCATCGTACGGGTTCATAATCGCCGGTACGCCCTCACGCACAAGATTCCCGGTTTCGGGATCGATGCGGATGTTGGTGGTGTCTGGCACCTGCTTTACTGCGACAAGTGCGTGAAACAATCTACACCTCCTAAGTGAATGTGACATAAAGAATTAGAGATTCATCATCCAGTATACGAAGAGTTCGCGCTAGATGTAGTCCAGAGCCTTGGCTTGCTGGGTCAAATCATCGCGGAACTTAGGGTGGGCGATGCTGATAAGCGCCTTAGCGCGTTCCCGAATGCTTCTTCCATAAAGATTCACCGCACCGAATTCGGTGATGATCCAGTGCACGTGGTTACGCGAGGTAACCACCCCAGCGCCTTGCTTGAGCATAGGCGTGATGCGGCTCATCGTACCTCCCTTGGCTGTGCTTGGAAGTGCGATAATCGGCAATCCGCCCTCGGAGCGCGACGCCCCGTAGATGAAATCCATCTGCCCACCTACGCCGCTATAGAGCTTCGGTCCGATGCTGTCCGCACAGACCTGGCCCGTCAGATCTACCTCGATAGCGCCGTTGATCGCTACCTGACGGTAGTTGTGACCGATTACGCAGGGGTCATTGATGTACTCGGTGCGGTGGAGTTCGACCAGCTCGTTATGATCTAACCACCGGTACAGCTCGCGGGACCCCAACACGAAGCCTGCCGTGATCTTGCCGGGATGGAGCGTCTTGCGCGCTCCGGTGATAACACCCTTCTCAACGAGACGTTTGACGCCGTCGGAGAACAGCTCGCTGTGAATCCCGAGTTCCTGTTTGTCCTCAAGATACTGTAGGACGGAATCCGGGATCGCGCCAATACCCAGCTGGAGCGTCGCGCCGTCGGGGATCAGCTCAGCGATGTGTGTGGCGATCTTCTCCACGACCGGATCGTGGGTGCTGCCGCCCATCACAAACTCGTCCAGCGGAGCATCCGCCTCAACAATGTGGTCAATGTCCTTGACGTGAATGAAGGTATCTCCCATGATGTAAGGCATCTGCGGGTTGACCTGCGCCACAGTGCACTTGGCCGACTCTGCCGCTGTCTTGGTCAGCCCGGTCTCTATGCTATACGAACAGAACCCCTTCTCGTCCGGCAGCGATGTGTGGATGAAGGCTACATCGATAGGAAGCTGGTGTTTGAACAATAGGGGAAATTCCGAAAGAAGGACAGGTGTGTAATCCGCCCGTCCCTGCCATACTGCTTTGCGCGTATTGTGACCGATAAACATCGTGTTGGAGCGCAAGTGTCCCTGGAGTTCCGGATCGTTCCACGGCGCCGGCCCTACAGAAAGCGCCTGGGCGATCTCTACGTTCTCCACATCGGGAGCGTAGGCCACGAGCGCGTCTGTCAGTGCTCTGGGGACGCTGCAGTTGCCGGTCATAAAGATCCTGTCACCGCTGTGCACCGTCTCGGCAATCGCGTCCTTGGCCGTTGTCCGCTTTTCTGAGTAGAGCGTTTGCCAGTTCATATCTCTGATCACGTTGTCCTTATGGGTGGAGTATGCGTGCTACAGTACATTGTACGAGATTGACGTGTCATCGATGATCTCACCATTGCGCATCACGACACCCCTACGGAGCGCTTCGTTTTGGGCGATGGCGGAAGTCACGCCCATCTCGGCCAAGTGGCGGATGTAAGACCAGGCTGCATTATTGAAAGCCTGGGTTGACGTTCGCGGCACCGCTCCCGGGACATTGGGCACGCAGTAATGGACGATATCTTCCTCGATGTAGGTGGGATCGGCGAAGGTCGTCGGACGGCTGGTCTCTGCACAGCCGCCGTGATCGATCGTGAAGTCGATGATGACCGAGCCTTTGCGCATCGAGCGCAGCATCTGACG
>Ga0209121_10001776_pt1 | contig 22560 bp, 23 predicted proteins | sample Cruoilmetagenom3_FD_187292 | JGI IMG/M metagenome (GOLD analysis project Ga0209121, IMG submission 187292) | Oil polluted marine microbial communities from Coal Oil Point, Santa Barbara, California, USA - Sample 3 (SPAdes) (version 2) | ecosystem: Environmental > Aquatic > Marine > Oil seeps ... | reverse complement strand
GTTTGGGGGAAAGATTCCCCCAGGCTCGGGGGGTGACAGCGAGCTTAGCGAGCGTCCTAGGGGGGCCTGCCCCCATAGGAAGAGCGAAGCGAGGGAGGGCGGTTCGAATCCCTCCAGGCGCGCCAATATAGTAATTAGTCGGTAGCGGGGAGTTGTTGGTGAAGTATAGTTGGTAAAAGATTAAAAACTCCTAACTCCCAACTAACAGACTTTCGACTAGATGGGCCGTTAGCTTAGTTGGCCCCTCGGCCTGGCAAGGCCTCCGGGGTCCCGTAGGTCGAAGACCGAGGGATAGAGCACTTTGGTTTTATGGCAATGTTGAAGTTGTTGAAATAGTTAATTTTGGGCCGTTAGCTTAGTTGGTAGAGCAGGGGACTCTTAATCCCAAGGTCGCAGGTTCGAATCCTGCACGGCCCACCAAAAAAAGTTAAAAGTTTGAAGTTGAAAGCAATGGGATTGTATTGCCAAAAACACAAGAATAACACGGAGTTGTCAACAAAAGAATAAGTGATAATTTCGTTATCGACTGATTAATCTCAGGAGAATATATGCGGGTGTGGTGGAATGGCAGACACGCATGCCTTAGGAGCATGTGCCGTGAGGCGTGGAGGTTCAACTCCTCTCACCCGCACCATAAATTATATTAATTTAGAATTAGGGGGTATTTTTTTGAAGACTGAAGTTGAAGAACTTGAAAAAAACAAGGTTATTTTGAAAGTTGAAGTACCAAAAGAGAATATTAAGAAAGCTATCGATGAGGCGTACAAATCAATTGCTAAAAAAGTTAATATTCCCGGTTTTAGAAAGGGGAAAGTTCCTCCAAAAATAATTGACATAAACGTTGGTGAGGAGGCTATTATCGATGAAATGCTTCGTCAGTTGGTGCCTTTTTCTTATGCTCAGGCTGTTGAGAAAACCGGCATAGAACCGATTGATGTACCTGAAATAGAAGTTAAGGAAGCCAAAAAAGATAAGGTTAACTTTCACGCTAAAGTTGATGTAAAGCCAAAGGTTAAGCTGGGTGATTATAAAAAACTAAAGATAAAACGGGCAAAAGCAAAGGTAACCGATAAAGAAATAAATCAACAGATTGAGATGACGAGAAATAACTTTGCATCTCTCGAAGTTGCTGAAGATAAAACTATTTCCGAAGGAGATTTTGCATTAATAGACTTTGACGGTTTGGTTGATGGAAAATCATTTGAGACCGGTGCTGCAAAAGACTATTTACTTGAGATTGGTTCTAATGCGATTGTGCCTGATTTTGATAAAAATCTGATAGGGGCTCGTAAGGGTGAAGTGAAAGAATTTGAGGTAAACATTTCTCCAAAATTTGATATTAAAGCAATCGTCGGAAAAACTGTAAAGTATAAAGTTTTTGTAAAAGAATTAAAGCAAAAAGTTTTACCTGAGTTAAATGATGAGTTTGCTGAAATCGTTGGCGGCTTTAAAACTTTTGATGATTTTAAAAAAGATTTAAAAGAAAAGTTGGAAGAAGCAAAAAAGTTTAAAGCAGAAGAAGAATTTAGACGGAACATTTTAGACGAAGTCGCCAATGGCGCAGAAGTTGATGTTCCTGATATAATGGTAAAGAGGACTCTGGCTGAGATGGTCGATGAGTTTTTTTTAAGCCTTCAGACGCGTGGAGTTTCTCCTGAGGATTATTTTACCGCAACCGGAAGCAATCTCGAGGAACTAAAAAAATCATTTCATGAGAGAGCTGAGGAAAGAACGAGAGAAGAACTTATTTTGGAGGCAATTGCAAAAAAAGAAAATATAACAGCTGGTGAAGATGAAGTAGACAATGAAGTTAAAGTGGTTGCCGAGAGAGTAAATGAAGAGGAAAATAAGATTAAGGAAGTTTTAAGAGAAAAAGGTATTCTGACTAAGATTAAAGAAGATATTTTAATAAAGAAGGCTTTGGAATATTTGGTTGAGCAGGCAGAAGGTATAACCAAAAGCAAGAAAGGTGAGGATGTAAAAAATGCTGAATAGTTTAATTCCAATAGTTGTTGAACAAACCTCCCGCGGCGAAAGGTCATATGATATTTATTCACGTTTGTTGAACGAGAGAATAATTTTTTTGGGTAGTGAGATAGATGATAACATAGCTAATGTAGTTATTGCCCAATTGCTTCATTTGGAATCAGAAGATCCCGATAAAGATATTCATCTTTATATAAATAGTCCCGGAGGATCGGTAACCGCCACCCTTGCTATCTACGACACAATACAATATGTTAAGCCCAGCGTTTCAACGATATGTATCGGTCAAGCTGCCAGTGGTGCCGCGGTTTTGCTTACAGCGGGCACTAAGGGGAAGAGGTTTGCTTTGCCAAATTCAAGAGTGCTTATTCATCAACCTCATGGTGGGGCAAGCGGCCAAGCTGTTGATATTAACATTCAGGCTAAAGAAATTTTAAGAAATCGCCGATTATTAGATGAGATAATAGCTAAACATACGGGTCAAAAAATTGAGAGAGTTCAAAAGGATACTGATCGGGATTTTATAATGACTGCTGTAGAAGCAAAAGATTATGGAATAATTGATGAAGTTGTGAAAAAGAGACAGAAAAAATAGGGGGCAATTGTGGCGAAAATTGGTGATACGTCAGAACAATTGAGATGTTCTTTTTGTGGTAAAAGTCAACGCCAAGTGAGGAAGCTTATAGCCGGTCCCGGCGTTTATATTTGCGATGAGTGTATAAGTCTTTGTAACGAGATTATAGACGAAGAACTTGAACCGGAAGTTGAACTCAATATTGAGAATCTTCCAAAACCTAAAGAAATTTACGAGATTCTTAATGAGTATGTTGTGGGGCAAGAAGAAGCAAAAAAATCTCTTTCAGTAGCGGTGTACAATCATTACAAAAGGGTTGAATTAGGACACGGTAACGAAGGCGATGTCGAACTTCAAAAGAGCAACATTCTTCTTGTTGGCCCTACGGGGTGCGGAAAAACTCTTTTGGCTCAAACTTTAGCAAAAATATTAAATGTGCCATTTGCGATTGCCGATGCAACAGCATTAACTGAAGCTGGTTACGTAGGGGAAGACGTAGAGAATATTTTGCTTAAGCTTATTCAGGATGCGGATTTTGATGTGAAGAGAGCAGAAACGGGCATCATTTATATTGATGAGATTGATAAAATTGCTCGTAAATCAGAAAATATGTCTATTACTCGAGATGTTTCAGGTGAAGGAGTGCAGCAGGCTTTATTGAAAATTTTAGAAGGAACAACGGCGAGTGTTCCTCCTCAGGGGGGTAGAAAACATCCTCATCAAGAGTTTATTCAGATAGATACGACTAATATCCTCTTTGTTTGCGGGGGTGCATTTAACGGTCTTGATAAAATAGTTGGTACAAGGATTGGTAAGAAGGGTATAGGTTTTGGAGCTGAAATTAAGGGCAAGCAAGAAAAGTCTATAGGTGAGACCCTATCGCAGGTATTGCCCGAAGATTTAGTTAAGTATGGGTTGATTCCGGAGTTTGTGGGAAGGCTTCCGGTTGTAGCAAGCGTTAATAATTTAAGCAAAGAAGATTTAGTTAAAATTCTTACGGAACCAAAAGATGCGCTTATCAAACAATACAAGAAAATTTTTGAGTACGATGAAGTTGAATTGGTTTTTACAAAAGGAGCTCTTGTTGCTTTGTCCGAGAAGGCGCTTGAGAGGGCAAGCGGCGCTCGAGGTCTTAGGGCGGTATTGGAAAAAGTTCTTTTGGAGGCCATGTACGAAGTTCCTTCGCGTTCATGTATATCCAAGTGTGTGATTACTAAAGATACAATTAAGAAGGAGTTGAACCCAACTCTTGTTGCAGAGGGAGAAGAAGGGAAGATTGTTGAAGAGGAAGAAGTTACAGCTTAAATAAAACCCCGCCATCGGCGGGGTTTTATTGTTAGTGCTATAAACCACCGGTTTACCCAATATGTACCTGCTTGGCCAGCAGGCATCTACTCAGCTGGCGCTCTCATTGCAAAATTTTTTTTGCGGGTTGTTCTTGACTCTTGATTCGAGCGTTTCTCCTCCTCACTTCACTTCTCGGCGGCGACCTGCAGAACTCACCCCGATGAATTGGGGCTCAGACAGCTTCGGTCGAAACCCCGCCTCGTCGATTGTTCGTCGGCGCTCTCATATGTTGCCTTTAAACAACCCACCGAGTTTTAAAAACTAAAAACAAAAGATAACTTCGGCTTATTCCCTGAACGAGGAGCATTTTGTAGTGAACTCAAAATTTAATAGGTTGATATTGGTGAGCTATCAAAATGTCCGAGCAAGCCTATTTTTACACCTAAAAATGATATGGCGATTAAATAAATTAGCGTGCTCATATGCCTGCCCGCCTCTGGAGGGTCGCTGTCTACCCGACCCACGGGGTTTTAAAAACTAAAAACAAGAAAAGTTAGCTATTACAATTAAACTGAAGCTATTTTTTTGTGGGTCGAACATGCTCCACACTCGGCCGTATCCGCGACTTTACTCGCTCCGGGCGGGCCGAGTTACGCTCAGACAGATTTTCGGGCGCTCACTTTGCTCGCCTGCCCACCTCTGGAGGGCTTTCCAGCCTTCACTCGTTTCATCGGGGCGGCCTCAGGTTTCGCTTTGTCCGACCCACCGGAATTGGAAAAACCTTTAAAAAAACCAAAATTAATAAACGTTTTTTGTTTTCCTGATAGCTGGCTAAAGGCTGAACTCTTCTACTCCCCCTTTTTTTTGACGGGGGAGGGTGAAGGTGGTGGTGAAGGTGGTGGGGTTTTGCCCTTAACATTTTAAATTTTTCTATATCGTTTTTATATTTTCATTTTTATTTCTTATTTTGAAACGGCTGGTTTAAAAGTTGCATTTGAGGGCTGAATTAAAAGGCTGCCCTTAACATTTTTATTTCTTAATTTGGAAGCGGGCTAATGGCTGATGGCTGTTTTTTGGAATTTGGCTAATTTTAGAAACTTTTGCTAAGATATTTGTGGATTCAAATAAAAAGGGAGACGATTATATGTCGGGACATTCAAAGTGGCACTCAATAAAACACAAAAAAGCGAAAGAAGATGTAAAGAAAGGCAAAATATTCAGCAAGTTATCCAGGTCTATAACTGTTGCGGCAAGAGAAAGCGGAGGAAATGTTGATGGAAATGCAGCATTAACATTAGCTATTCAAAAAGCAAAAGATAGCAATATGCCTGTTGCCAACATCGAAAGGGCGATTAAAAAAGGAACAGGCGAACTCGGTGGAGAGACTTATGAAAGCCTTGTTTATGAAGGGTATGGCCCTGCGGGTGTGGCTGTTATAGTTGAAATTATGACAGATAATCGCAATAGAACCGCTTCGGATATAAGAAATATTTTTTCGAAACACAACGGTAATCTTGGTACAACGGGTTGCGTTGCTTGGATGTTCGATAAAAAAGGGGTAATTTTAGTTGGAAAAGATGGGAGTGTTGATGAGGACAGTTTGCTTTCCGTTGTGCTTGAAGCGGGGGCTGATGATATGAAGAGCGAGGATGATCATTTTGAAATAATCACCGACCCGATTGATTTAAAAATAGTCAGCGATGCTTTAGAAAGTGCAAGTATTAAATTTTCTTCGGCCTCAATTACAATGTTGCCAAAGGATATGGTCAAGCTCAAAAAAAATGATGCAAAGAAAGTTTTAAAACTCATGGATGCTCTTGATGATCACGATGATGTGCAAGAAGTTTACTCAAATTTTGATATTCCTGATGAAATTATGGATGAAATTGCTGAAGAATCTTAAAAATAAATTATTTTGTGCTCAAGTGTTGTTCCCAAAAAAAATTATGTTAAAATTTAATAAAACGTTTGTTCGATAGAAGTATTGTAAACTGCATAATTTCAGAGTTTAATGAGGATGATTTGTGGTTATTTTAGGTATAGATCCAGGTATAGCTATTACCGGTTTTGGAATTATAAGTTATGAAGGAAATAAGTTGAAGCCTATACACTATGGATGTATAAGAACTGCTGCTAATCTTCCTTTATCTTTTAGACTCAAGAAGATATTTAATGAAATAGAAATTTTAATCAAAGATTATAACCCACAAGAAACAGCAATTGAGGAAATTTATTTTAATTCAAATGCAAAAACAGCCTTTGCTGTTGGCCAGGCTCGAGGGGTAGCGTTGCTTGCAATGGCTAAATCTAATTTGAATGCTTCAGGATATACTCCGCTTCAGGTAAAACAGGCTGTTGTAGGGTATGGTCGGGCTGATAAATTACAGGTTCAAAACATGGTGAAAGCTCTTTTATGTCTTACGAAGATACCTAAACCCGATGATGTTGCTGATGCTTTGGCAATAGCTATATGCCATGCACATTCAAGGAAGATGAATTTAGTCGGTAGTAGGGAGTGAGGAGTGGGTAGTTGAGGTGGATGATAAGTAGCTTAATGAAAAATGTGGAATGAAAAGTGAAAAACTAAAATTAAAAAATAAAAAGTTTTTAAGTACATTCTTAAGGGTTTCTCGTTTTAAATTTTTCTATATCGTTTTTCATTTTTATATTTTATTTCTTAATTAGGATAGCTGGGAGCTAAATGATTGCATATCTTGAAGGAGAAATTAAAGAAAAAGTTGACGGTAAGATAATACTCGGTGTTCATGGAGTAGGTTTTGAAGTCTTTGTTTCAAACACCTCATTGAGTAAGTTGCCGGACAAAGGTAAGTCGGCGGCTCTGCATACTTATCTTCACGTGCGTGAAGACACGCTGCAAATTTTTGGTTTTAGTTCACTTGAAGAAAAAGAGATGTTTTTAAATTTGCTTTCAGTGTCAAAGATTGGCCCTAAAGTTGCTTTATCCACGCTTTCTGCTCTTTCCGTAGATTCTTTAAGGAAAGCGATTGTTACCGGCGATGCGGATTTAATAATGGCTGTCCCGGGAATAGGTAAAAAAGGAGCTCAAAGATTAGTGTTAGAACTTAAAGATAAACTTAAATTACCTGATTTTTCTGAAGTAGGAGCTGATTCTGTTAATAGCTCTGCATATATTGAAGCAAGAGATGCTCTATTAAATCTCGGTTATTCGACGGTGGAAGCAACAAAGGCTTTGGATGGATATTCCGGAGGGCAAGGCAATTTTTCCGCCGAAGATATGATAAAATTTGCTTTAAAGAGAATGGCAAAAATTTAATTTATTACCGGTAAATGATGCGAGTTCTTTGCGTGGGGGCAATACTTATGGAAGAGAGAGTTTTATCTGCAAAACTTACGTCCGAGGATATTGAATATGATAAAAGCTTAAGGCCAAAGAAATTGGTAGAATTTATCGGGCAAGCCAGAATCAAAGAACATCTTAATGTATATATTTTAGCGGCTAAAAATCGTAGCGAGTCACTTGATCATGTTCTTTTGTCCGGCCCTCCGGGTTTAGGAAAGACCACTCTTGCGGGAATAATCGCCAACGAATTAGGTGTAGGCATAAAAGTTACTTCCGGGCCTGCCTTAGAAAGAGCAGGGGATTTGGCTGCTATTTTAACCAATTTGGAAGTTGGCGACGTCTTGTTTGTAGATGAAATTCATAGGTTGAGCAGAAACGTGGAAGAAGTTCTTTATCCGGCTATGGAGGATTTTGAATTAGATATAATTATAGGAAAGGGCCCCAGTGCCAGGTCGCTAAGGTTGGAGGTTCCTCGTTTTACCCTGGTTGGAGCGACTACCCGGACGGGTTTAATTACATCACCTTTAAGAGATCGTTTTGGGGCTGTTGCCAGGTTAGATTACTATACGGTGGAAGAACTTGAAGAAATTGTTAAACGTTCTGCTTCAATCTTGGAGGTTGGGGTAAACGCGGAAGGCGCGCATGAGATAGCGAGGCGCTCAAGAGGAACTCCAAGAGTTGCTAATCGATTGCTTAAAAGAGTAAGAGATTACGCTGAAGTTAAATGCGATGGGATTGTTGATAAGAACGTGGCAATGGAGGCCCTTTCTTTTTTTGAGGTTGATGACAGAGGGTTGGACAAGCTGGATCAAAGAATTTTGACAACTTTGATTGAAAAATTTAAGGGCAAGCCGGTTGGATTAAATACACTTGCAACTTCTATTGGGGAAGAGTCTGGTACCATAGAAGATGTTTACGAGCCGTACCTTCTCCAACTCGGTTTTTTGATGCGCACTCCTCGAGGTCGTATTGCAACAGAAAAAGCGTATGAACATCTTGGAATCGCATATGAAGACAACAACCTAACTCTTTTTTAACGGGTAAAATGGAAATATATGCTTATCAATGTGTAATTTCAAATGAAAAAAAGTACAAAATTCTTATTTGCCTGGAGAAAAAGACTCGTGGAAAAAGCGAATATCATTGTTGTCTAAAGATAAACAATGAGAAAATACCTTTTATATGTGATGATTCTAACGATATAAAACGGTACGGGAAAGCACTATGTAAAAAGTTTTTTAAGGGCCGGAATTTAACTTACACAAATGGTCATCCCTTTGATTGGGATTGGTGAAAATCTCTCAATTTTCAGTTGCCGATAGTAGCCAGGTAAAGTTAGCAATAGGGAATTGACATACTATTCCCCCTTTATTTTAAATTTGTTGTGAAGGAGGTTTAAATGCACAGAAAAGAAAATAGAATTTTGCTTCCGATGACCAAAAAGACAATAAGCAAAGATACTATCAAAATTGCCTCATCCTTGATATCAAAAAAACAAGGCAAATTGGTTGTCTTTGGAGTTGTGGAGATACCCGAGGATATGTCCTTGAGCTATGGGGCGATTCCCGCGCGGAGGTTTAGAAAAATCATTCAGGATTTAGCAGAAACCGGAGAGTTTGGAAAAGCTGAAATGAAGACTTTGGTTGGCGTTTCTCACAAAATGCGGCGGGAGGTGGTCGATGCGGCTCAAAGAGAAAAGTGTAATTTGATTTTTCTTGAGTGGCACGAAAAATCTGTTGGTAGAAAAGGTTTTTTTGAGGAGAATCTCGAAGAAATTGCCTTGAAAACGATGAGTGACGTTGCGATTATAAAACCCGGAAAGAATGAGGAATTTAAAAAGGTGCTTGTTCTTTTAAGGGGAGGCCCGCACGCCAAATTAGGTCTCGGTCTCGCAGGGTCTATCGCTAACAAATTCGGTTCCTCCATAACGATTTTACACATTTCAAGCACCGCTCCGAAGCAATCCCGAGAAGATGAAAAAAAATTAAAAGGTTATCTTAAGAAACATACTAATCTGGTCGAGAAGATTAATGTTGTTTCCAAATCTTCTCTCGATCCTGAGAAGACAATTTTGGATTTTGCAAAAGATTATGATGTGGTGGTAATGGGTGCTTCTACCACAGATAATAGGGCTCCGCTTTTGGGCCCTATTCCCAGAAAGATTACGAGCAAGCTGGATGCAACCGTGATTATCGCGCGGTCGGCATTACCTTCAGAAACTCCCATATTTGAATCTGAGAAAAAAGCTGTTATCGTACACCCGGTTAAAAAAGATATCTCAAATGTTGTTGATAGATGGTTTGCAGAAAATACATTTCATGCTGATGAGTTTTCAGACGTTGCCAGTTTGGTAAAATTAAAGAAAAAGCGGGGACTTACCGTAAGCTTGGGTTTACCGACTTTAAATGAAGGTGAAACCATCGGTAAGATACTTAAAACAATTAAAGATGAGCTTTATGATAAATATCCCCTTCTTGATGAAATTGTTTTGATAGATAGCAATTCAACCGACGGAACTCAAGAAATCGCTCGTAATTTAGGAATCCCTGTTTATATCGATAATGAAATTTTGCCTTCTCAGGGTGCAAACAGAGGAAAGGGTGAAGCGCTCTGGAAAAGCCTTTATGCTTTAAGCGGAGATATCATCGTTTGGATAGATACGGATATCAAGAACGTTACTCCCAGTTTTGTATATGGTTTGGTTGGACCATTACTTAAATATCCGAGAGTAAAATATGTGAAAGGATTTTATCGTCGGCCTTTAAAGATAGGGGATACATTGCGTGAAACCGGTGGAGGAAGGGTAACCGAGCTTACTGCAAGGCCGCTTATAAACCTCTTTTTTCCGGAGTTATCCGGACTGATTCAACCGCTTTCGGGCGAATATGCCGGAAGAAGGGAAGTGTTGGAGCAGGTCGGTTTTTATACGGGGTACGGTGTTGAGATAGGCCTTTTGATAAATATTTTAGAGAAATTTGGCTTATCGATTTTTGGTCAGGTGGATTTAATTAAAAGGGTTCATAGAAATCAAAGTCTCTCGGCTTTGAGTAAGATGTCTTTTGCTATTATTCAAGTGGTCATCGAGTGGCTTGAGAAAAAGAACAAAGTATATCTGCTTCAGGAAATAAATAAGTCGATGAAGTTAATTCATCATGACCCCAAGAATTTTCACTTAGAGGTTAAAGAGATTGCGGATAAGATGAGACCTCCTATGATTGAAGTATCTGAATATGTTAAAAAGTTTAAAAAATAGCTCCGGGTTTACCTCTTTAGGATTATAATAAAAATGTAAATGAGGTTAGTGGGAGGGATAAAAATGGCTATTCGTCCTGATGTAAAACTTTATTTAAGTAAAGCTAAAGTATCTTACGAGCCGGTCTCTCACAGCAAAACATTCAGTTGTATCGATGAAGCAAAAGCTTTAAGAATTAATGCCGACGAGGTTGCAAAAAATCTAATAATAAAAGTCAAAGATAAATATACTTTTGCAGTTATTCCCGGTGGCAGGAAAATTAATTTAAGCAAATTGCGTCATGTTATGGGCTCAAGTCATGCACGGTTTACAACGGAAGATGAAATGGCGACCGATTTTCCCGAGTATGAAGTGGGTGCGGTTCCACCGTTGGGCGATTTGTTTGAGGTGCCGGTTTATGTTGACAGTAAATTGCTTGATCATGAAATCATAATTTTTACGGCTGGGACACACACTGATTCTATCAAGATGAAATCCTCGGACTTTGTCAATCTTGTAAATGCTGAAATGGCAGATTTAGTTGAGGAACCGGAGCAAAAGGCATTTTAGTAATCATACCTTCGTGACCTTCTTTTCCTTCAATGGTAAATCTTATGGGCAAAAAGTGGCTTACAACCCAGATGTTAGTCTTCAGATGCCCCGAAATTTTGCATGTCGAAAATGTTGATTTTCCTTCGGCGAGAGCGACATAAGGAATTATTTGGTTTGCCAGATGTTCATCAAGCGCCTTTTCCGATTCCAAAAATTTAAACAAATCATCGCAGGCCTCGTCGGCAACTTTTTCCGCTCTCTTTCCTGTTGCTCCCAGAGAACTAAAACCTGCAACGGTGTTTTCAAACTTGGCTAAAAGAAAGACGAATGTTCCTTTTCCTATGGCGGGAGCGTCCACCATCTTTATTTCCGCTACAACGTCTTTTTCTTTTAATCGTTTAATTGCTTGTATTTTTTGACGCTCCGCAATCGAAAGGGGCAGATTGGATACGGCAGAAATTCCGCTTACCTTTTCAAGGGCTCCTCTCTCCATTAAATTAACTGACTTTAATTTTTTTAAAGGCCGGATTTTAACCGAAATTTCTCCGTTTCCTTTTGGGTACCAGCCCCAGCGTTTAAGCTCGATTTCTGTGTTTCCGCTCATTTGGGCCAATGTTGGCAGAAAAACTTGTTGGAGATAATGAACGGGGGGACTCCAAAGGACATGAGTTCCTCCTTTTATCGTGACTTCTGATTTCTTTTGAGTAAAGAGAAGGGGAAGAAGGATTGTTTGTAAAACGAGAGTTACCGCTCCGGCGCTTCCCTTCTTTTCTGCAACATCGAATACGTATTTTCCGCCTTTAATAGATTTAGGGATAAACTTTAGATTTTGTGATAAAAGCTCATTCCCTAAAACCTCTGCCTCGCAGATGGCCTTTGCCGCGTTTACGCAGGTTAAGTGCTGAGGTTGTAAGCCGGGGTTCGATCTTTTTTTTCTAATATTGTATATTTCGATGGGTTTTTTCAAGACGCAGGAAAGCGAAAGCGCCGTTCTTAATATCTGTCCTCCGCCTTCACCATAATTTCCGTCAATTTTAAGGGTCATCTTAATCATCTCCCTACAATTTTATTTTAGTCCAGAGGCGGGCGGTTGGCTATTAGAAAAGATAGGATGGGAGGGTAAAGGGTAAAGGCAAAAGTAAAAGAATTATTGACTCCTTTGGGTTTGTGATATTTAATTTTTTTAAGAATATAAATTTCGGTATAGTAATCGTTGAGACGGTATAAATAACTATGAATATCGAAGCTGAAAGAGCAAAGAGGATACTCAGAAAAAAAAGCGAAAAAAGGATTTAAGGGTTTTCCTGTGGCCACAATCGCGTTTTATGGGCCAACTGACAAAAAAGCGACAAAAGTTGTAGCATGTATTATTGTACGTGAAGGCGCAGAACCGGGTTCAATGAGAAAGTGGTACTCCGAAAACGACGTTCGAACTGACGAAAACATGTTAGAAGAAATATTGGAGTTTGTAACTAAAGCGGATGCTTTATCAGTAGCAATGATAGATCGTATTATTGGTTGTCCTCATGAGGAAGGAATCGATTATCCGGAAGGGCAAGATTGTCCGCAGTGCTCGTTTTGGAAGGATCGAGATAGGTGGACAGGAGACTTTTTATGTTAAGCGAGATAATTACGGCACAACAATGTCTTTGACTCAGACCGGCTTTTTCGCTAAGCTGGCGAGCTCAAATGTTCGACCACACCAGCAAGTGTTGCATTTTGCAACAAAACATTATAAAATGAAACATAAATAAAAAACGGAGGGTTTATATTATGACTAACGCTGTCAGAGTTTCCGAAGACCTAGTTCGAGAAGCAAGAAGATATAGTAAAATCGACCACCGGTCTATTACTGGCCAAATCGAACATTGGGCAAGGATTGGCAAATGTTCTGAAGAAAATCCGGATCTAACCTATGATTTGATTAAAGAAATATTAATCGGGGTTGAAGAGTTAGAACAAGGGGAGTCTTTAGAATACAAATTTGGCAATATTTCATGAGAATCTTTCAATCGAGATCATTTGAAAGAAAAATTAAAAAATTATCAAAGAGCGAGAAAAAGATTTTAGATGAACAGGTGAAGAAAATAGCAGAAAATCCATCCATGGGGGTCGAAAAGAAAGGTGATCTTCAGGGTGTATTTATATATAAATTAAAAATTAAATCTGTTCAGTATCTTCTTGCTTACCGTTTAAAACATAATGGATTGGAATTGATAATGATTGGTCCTCATGAAAATTATTATCGTAATCTGAAAAGTTACTTAAAAAATAAATAAAAATGTTGGGCGAGCCAGTTGTTGTACCCGGTCAGCTGGAAGCCGAGGTGTTTTTCGACTAGCAAACTCCCAACTATGGCGAAGCCACTCAAATGATGAAATCTTCTCGATATGTTTCAAATATTCCCTTTTCGCATCCCTTTTTAAGCAAGTATTTTACTGCCTCAATTCCTTCTTTTCCGAGATCTGAACTGAACCGGTTTACGTAAAGTTCGATGTGTTGTTTTATGACGTCGTCTGAGAGTTCCTGAGCATATTTTTTGATGTATCCCATAGATTCTTCTCTGTGGGAAAAAGCATATTCAACGCTTTTCTTTATACAAGAATCAATTTTTAGAATAGTTTCTTTCCCCAAACTTCTCTTGGCGAAAATCCCTCCAAGAGGGATGAGGAAACCCGTTGTTTTTTCCCACCAACTTCCGAGGTCAACTATTTTTGCAAGTCCTTCTTTTTCATAAGTGAATCTGCTTTCGTGGATAATTACCCCTGCATCAACATCACCATTTTTTATCGCCGGCATTATCTTTTCAAAACTCATCTCAACCAGGTTTTTGTATTCTTGCCTGTCGGTAGACATGGTATTGTTATAGAGTTTAAGAAGCATAGCTGCGGTTGTATATTTACCCGGTATGGCAATTTTTTTATCAACAAGCTCTTTGGAGGAGCATTTTTGTCGTGAGATGAGCAGCGGTCCGCAACCTTTGCCGAGGGCGCTCCCGCTTCTAAGGAGAACATAGTCATCAACGAGATGGCCAAAGGCCTGAAAGGATAATTTTGTGATGTCAAGTTCAGAGCCGAAAGCCATTTTGTTTAAAGTCTCGACATCGTCAAGCGTTTCGGTGAAGTTAAAATCATGGTTAATTTTATTATTCATCAAAGCATAAAATATGAAGGTGTCGTTGGGGCAAGTTGAAAAGCCGATTGTAAGGGGGTTCATTTAATCACCCCGGGTAAAATTTTTGTTAGAATTTCTGTGCCTTTTTCTATTGCTTCCTCTATTTTCCATTTGGATTTATCGCGATTCTCAACCATATTGCTTACACACCTGATTTCAACCAAAGGCACATGATAAAGTTCACAGACTTTGGCTATGGCTGCCCCTTCCATATTTTCGCATATGGCATTGAATTTATCTCTCAGAAAATTTCCTCTTTTAAGTGTTCCGCTGCAGGAGTTTACGGTGACGAAATTTCCGCTTTTATAAGGGAGCTTTAAAGCGCCAAGTTCCTTTTTAACTTTGTTGAATAATTTATTTTGTAAATCGAATTCGCATTTATTTTTTAGGATGTCATCTGTGAAATATTCAGTTTCATCGCCAATCGCTACTCCAAAATCACCAATAAATTCTCTTTCGGCAAGACAAATATCTAAAACTTCAGTCCCGGAATCCATATATGCCCCACAGACACCGAAGAGTATTACTCCCCCTACTTTGTGCTCAGAAAAAAACTTTGTGAGTGAAATCGAGCTTTCCAACATTCCAAAACCGGTAGTTAAAAAGTTGAAGCTTGCCCATAAGTTCTTGTTTTCTTTTAATTTACTGATTTCAAGCTCAGTTGGGCTTGCAATAAGATACATATAATGGAATTAAACTTCAGTTTTTCTTATCGGTCAACCTCAGCAGAAGAGATACAGATAAAGATGATTGAATTTGTCTTGTTCATTAAACGAATCTGATGAATGTTTTTGTTGTTTATTGGTATCCCTATGTAACTGGTATAATATATTTATCAGGCAGTGAGATATTTTAAAGATGGGAAAAATATGAATACAAGGAAAGCTATAATAATTATTTTCGGACTGGTTCTAATCTCTTTTGTTATCGGAGTCTATTTTTATTCCCAAATGCCATCGCAGATGGCTTCTCATTGGAATGCTCAAGGAGAAGTGGACGGGTATATGCCAAAATTTTGGGGATTATTTTTGATGCCACTTATAAATATCGGTCTCGTCTTACTTTTCGTCTTTATTCCTAAAATAGATCCATTGAAAGAGAATATAGAAAAGTTCAGAGGGTATTATAATTGGTTTATTGTTTTATTTTTTGTGTTTATGATTTCTTTATATACTCAAACAATTCTTTGGAATCTTGGAATTGAAATAAGTCCGAATGTGTTTTTACCGATAGGCCTGGGATTTCTCTTTTTTTACGCTGGTGTTCTTTGTGAGAATGCAAAGAGAAATTGGTTTATAGGGATTAGAACGCCCTGGACTTTAAGCAACGAAAAAGTTTGGGAGAAAACCAACAAACTTGGCGGGAAACTTTTTAAAATCGTTGGTGTATTTGTTCTTTTTGGAGCTTTCTTTGAGAAATGTGCGGTATTCTTTGTTATTATTCCGGTGATTTCAATCTCTGTTTATTTGGTCATTTTTTCTTATTTTGAATATCAAAAAGAGGTTTGGAATAAATAGTTAAAGATGGCTCATGGGCTGTGATTCAACAGGGAATGAACGATGCAAACAAATATGCGAGAAGATATCCTTATCATGTTGGTAAAGTCACATACGATAAATCAACAGAGGTTTTGAGAGCCGCAATTTCTCATGCTAAAATTGGCCGGGAAGAAAAGTTGCATGCTTTCAAAAGGTTGGCAAACCATAGCACGGCGGCAGCTATACAGAAAAGGTAACAGAAAATGGCAAAGATTCTTATACATGCATGCTGCGGGCCCTGTCTTATATATTCTTATGAGAAGTTAGTCAAAGAAGGCCATGAGGTAACTTGTTTTTACTATAATCCCAACATCCATCCCTTCAAGGAATATAAAGAAAGGTTAAAGTCTGTTCAGAAATGTTGTGAGGAATTGAGCATTCCTTTGGTTGTCGGTGATTATGAACTTGAGGAATATTTTCGAAGGGTTGCTTTTCACGAGGGTGAAAGATGCTCCATTTGTTATAATTTGCGTTTGGGAAAAACCGCTGAAACAGCTAAAAAGAACGGCTTTGATGCATTTACGACAACATTAACTATAAGCCCTTATCAAGCGCTTGAATTAATAAAAAAAGTCGGGGATAAAGTTGCCCAAGAAGTTGGTGTTAGTTTCCTGTTTAAGGATTTCAGGGAAGGTTTTAAGGAAAGTCACGAAAAAGCAAAAGAGATGGCTCTGTATATGCAGAAATACTGCGGTTGTTTGTTTAGCGAACGGGAGCGTTACGACAAGAAGAAAAGAAAAAAAGGATTAAGAATTAAGGGCTAATCTCAGCTTCCTCCCCCTTGATGGGGGAGGATTAAGGTGGGGGTGAACCCCCGACTTCCCACTCCTGACTACCGACTAACGGGGTGTTTTGTGCATGAACTTTGAAACAATGGGAAAAATAATTTTAGTATTTGCAATCCTGCTTTTTGTTGCGGGTGGTCTTTTTTGTCTCGCCGGTGGGGTAGGTTTCAAGGGTTTGCCCGGCGACATATTCTACAAAAAAGCAATTTCAGTTTCCATTTTCCGGTGGTAACTTGTATAGTTATCAGCATTATTTTAACTGTAATTATTAATCTTATCCTTTTTTTCTTAAAACGGTGATTCATGAAAACTTCAGATTTTAACTATTTATTGCCCGCTGAATTAATAGCCCAAGAACCGGTTGAGCCCAGGGATAGCTCGCGTCTTATGATCGTCAACAGAGGCGTAAATAAGATTGAGCATAAAACCTTTAAAGATCTTCCCGAATATTTGCAGACGGGGGATTGCCTCATCATAAACGATACACGTGTTCTTCCGGCTCGCCTTAAGGGGGTAAAAGACAAAACCGGGGGCAAGGCGGAAGTTTTTCTTCTTACTGAACTTAAGGAAGGTTGGTGGGAGGCGCTTGTTAAACCTGGACGTCGGCTTCAACCGGGCACAAAAGTTATATTTGGAAACGGAATTTTAATTGGGAATATTGAAGAACGTCTTCCCGACGGGGGACGTATCATCCGTTTTGAATATGAGGGAAATTTTAAGGATGTTTTAAGTAAGGTGGGGGAAGTTCCTCTACCACCCTACGTGCATCGTAATTTAAAAGAACCGGAGCGTTATCAAACCATTTATTCTAAAGAAGAAAAATCGGTGGCAGCTCCTACCGCGGGGCTTCACTTTACTCCAAATCTTATAGAAAAAATCAAAGAAAAGGGGATTAAGTTTGCTACCGTAACATTGGAAGTCGGGTTGGATACATTTCGCCCGGTAAAGACCGAAAATGTTGAGGAGCACGAAATTCACAAAGAACGCTTCAAATTAACCAAGGAGTCTGCGAATATTATAAATGAGACAATTTTGGAAGGGAAAAGAGTGGTTGCCGTTGGGACCACTTCGGTTAGGGTACTGGAAACGGCCGCTATAAATGGTCGGGAGTCAGGAGTCGGGAGTTTAAAAAAGAAATATTTAGTTAAAGAAAGTGAAGGGATTACGGATTTATTTATCTATCCGGGATATGAATTTAAAATAGTGGATACTTTGGTAACGAATTTTCATCTTCCCAAATCTACCTTACTTATGCTTGTTTCGGCCTTTGCGGGACGTGATTTGATGGTAAAAGCTTATAATGAAGCAATCGACAGAAGATACCGGTTTTTCAGTTTCGGGGACGCGATGCTCGTTATTTAGTTAACAGTCGATAGTTGGTAGTGGGGAGTTGTTGGTAGAGAAGAAAGAAAAGAATTTAAAAATTACTACCGACTAACAGACTCCCGACTTACGGAGGTTATATGGCTTTCAGCTTTGAGTTGAAACATACTGATAGAAATTGTAGTGCCAGGGTGGGAAAGATGGTTACCGCTCATGGCGTGGTTGATACTCCGGTCTTTATGCCGGTTGGAACCAGGGCCGCAGTAAAAACAATGTCACCCGATGAGCTAAAGAAAATTGGAGCTCAAATAATTTTGTCCAACACCTATCATCTGTATCTCCGACCCGGGCACGAACTTATAAAAGAAGCGGGCGGGTTACACAAGTTTATGAACTGGGACAGGCCAATACTTACAGATAGCGGAGGATTTCAAATTTTTAGTCTGGGGGAAACCTTTAAAATAACAGATGAAGGGGTGAATTTTAAGTCGATAATCGATGGCTCCTCTCATTTTTTAACTCCGGAGATGGCAATCGAAATTCAAAATGATCTTGGCGCGGATATTATTATGGTCTTGGATGAGTGCTCTCCTTATCCCTCAGAAAAAAAACATGTTAAAGAAGCCGTTGAGCGTACTTTGCAATGGGCAAAGCGCTGTAAAAAAAGCCATCATTCTGAAGAGCAGGCGCTTTTTGGTATAGTTCAAGGGGGAGTTCACTCTGACCTGAGGAAATATAGCGCTCAAAATACCGTCGAAATAGGTTTTCCCGGATATGGTATCGGCGGTTTTAGTGTAGGGGAACCTCATGATATGATGTTTGAAATTCTTGAGGATACCATCTCCTATCTTCCGGAGGATAAACCGCACTATCTGATGGGGGTGGGTAATCCCACGAGCATATTGGAGGCGATAGGCTTAGGCGTAGATATGTTTGACTGTGTTTTGCCGACGCGCATTGCTCGGAACGGCACGGTATTTATCTCGACCGGAAAACTTAATATAAAAAATTCCTCGCATGCTAAAGATTTTGGGCCTTTGGACCCCAATTGCGACTGTTACGTCTGTCAAAATTTTTCAAGAGCTTATCTCAGGCATATTTTCAAAGTCGGTGAAATTTTAGCCTTAAGGTTGCTTACCTGGCATAATCTTTACTTTGTTTTTAATCTGATAGACAGAGCCGGAAAAGCCATAGCGGGTAATTCCTTTTTAGATTTTAAAAATTCATTTATTGGGCAATATACGGGAGAAGATTTCAAATAAAGGAATAATAAAGGAATTTGTCAAAGTTTGTTGAACAAAAATTAAAATAATATAAAAAAGAAGCGTAAAAAGGAGTGGTTATTTTGTCTTCATCGACAATTTCTTTCATCTACATCATTTTTCTAATGGCTATTTTTTATTTTTTGTTGATTCGCCCTCAGCAGCAGAGAGCGAAACGACACAGACAACTTATTTCCGAAATGAAAGTAAATGATAAGGTAGTTACGGTGGGTGGAATTCATGGAATTGTAAAATCTCTTACCGAGGATACAGTTTCTTTGGAAATTGCAAATGGAATTATTGTAATATTTTCGCGAAGCTCAATTGCTCGAATAGAATAGTTTTTCTTGCTGAATTCCTTGGTTTTTGCTACCTTATATTCTATGTCATTAGAAGATGAGTCTTTAAAAAATAATAAAATAATCTTAGATGACCTTGTGGAAAACAAGACGGTTAATACGTATTTAGAAATGGCCGATCGGTTTATTGGAGCAATAGGGTACACTGAACATGGTGCTCGGCACGCCGGTTTAGTTGCTCATATAGCTCATAATATTCTTCAAAGATTGGGTTATCCTGAAAGAGAAGTGGAGCTTGCGGCCATAGCGGGATATCTTCATGATATTGGAAATTCTATCAGTCGTCAGGAACATGGCGTTTCAGCAGCTCTTTTGGCAAGAAGCATCCTTAAAGAAATGGGAATGCCTGAAGATGAAATTGCATTGATTATGAATGCAATTGGAAATCATGAAGAAGAGTATGGCTGGGCAACTCATCCCATAGCGGCGGCATTGGTTATAGCCGATAAGGCAGATGTTCACCGTAGCAGAGTGCGACACGAAAACAAAAATAAAGCTCGTAGGAGTAACGATATTCACGATAGAGTAAATTACGCTGCTCAAAAATCTTTTTTACGAGTTGATGGTGAGACAAAGACGATTTCTCTTGAAATCCAAATCGATACAACCATCAGCAAAGTAATGGAGTATTTCGAAATATTTTTGTCACGCATGGTCATGTGTAGAAAAGCAGCCGAGGTTTTAAATTGCCGGTTTTATTTGGTGATTAATGATGTTCAGCTTCTATAGTTAGGGGGAACAGAGTTTGCGTTCAAGAACAAAGTATATATTTTCATTAGTTGTAGTTTTAATATTAATTTGTCTCTCAATTTATTTTATTTATCCTCCCGCTACATCAACTAAGTTGGGATTGGATTTAAAGGGTGGCTTAAGTATTTTATTAACCGCCAAAGGAACAAAAGAAGCTCCTGTTACCGATGAGTCCGTGGAACAGGCTATGCTTATTATCCGGGAGAGAGTTGATAAGCTTGGTGTGGCTGAGCCGCAGGTTCAAAGACAAGGAGCTAACAACATCCTTGTCCAGCTTCCCGGAATAAAAGATCCTCGAAAAGCTTTAGATATCATTGGAAAAACTGCTCTTCTGGAATTTAGGCCCGTTGTCTCGGCAAGCGACAACAAATTGGAGTTGGGCCCAACGTTGATGACAGGAAAAGCTCTTTCTGATGCGTCGGTTGGTTTTGACCAATTCAACAAATCGAAGGTTGATATGAAATTTACCTCTGAGGGGGCAAAACAGTTTGAGGAGATAACCGGTCAGTTGATTGGGCAACAACTCGCCATTGTTTTAGATGGCAAAGTAATGTCGGCTCCAACGGTTCAGACAAAAATAGCCGGAGGAAGCGCTGAAATAACCGGAGATTTCACGGTTGATGAAGCTAAGGAATTGGCGCTTGTGCTTCAAACAGGGGCTCTTCCCGTAAATCTTGAGATTTCAGAAAGTAGAACCGTTGGTCCTACGTTGGGAAAAGATTCTTTAAGAGCGGGTTTGATAGCCGGAGCGGTGGGACTGATGCTTGTTGCATTATATATGATTATATATTATCGGGGTTTAGGGCTTATTACAACGTTTGCTCTTATTGTGTTTGGCACGTTATTTTGGGGCTTAATTGCCGCTATGGGAAAGGGTTATATGTGGGCTTTAACTCTTCCCGGAATTGCGGGAATAGTTTTAAGTATAGGTCTTGCGGCAGATTCAAACATTGTTATCTTTGAAAGATTTAAAGAAGAGGTAAGAGCCGGAAAAACAGTGCGTATGGCTGCAGAAACCGGATTTAGCCATGCAATTAAAGCTATGCTTGATGCGGATTTTGTGACGTTGGTGGCGGTAATTTTTTTATATTTTTTAGCTATCGGCCCCATTCGGGGATTTGCCTTTACCTTAATTATGGGAGTATTAATAGATATCTTCACCGCTTTTTTCTTTACTCATCCTATGCTTGTTTTAATGGCACGGTTTAAATTTTTTAGTAATTCTGTGGTCATCGGAACAAAGAGGGGAGAAAAATAATGAAACTAAACATAATTGGAAGAACAAAGGTTTGGTTTGTTTTATCAGGTATCGTTATATTAATAAGCCTTGCCGCTGTTTTAATTATTGGAATTAAGCCGGGGATAGATTTTAAAGGCGGAACGCTTCTCGATATTGAGTTTGAAAAAACAACCACAGTTTCTGATGTTCGCGATGTTCTTCGAGAATATGATTTAGCTGACAGCGTTATTCAGCATTCGGAAGGGAATGAATTTCTTGTTCGTTCTAAAAAAATTGAACAAAAAACACAAGATGCAATTCTTGAAAACTTTAAGAAAAATTTTGGAATAAAGGAGATTCGCGATATTCAGGACGTGGGGCCGGGTTGGGGCGCACAGGTTACCCGCGGTGCGGTTTTGGCTCTTGTGGCATCACTTATAACGATTTTAATTTATATAAGTTTGCGTTTTGAGTATAAAATGGCATTTTCGGCGGTTGCTGCTCTTTTCCATGATATTATAATTGCAATCGGTTTGTATGCATTATTTGGCAGAGAGATTACACCCAATATGATTGCGGGTTTGCTTACAATATTTGGGTATTCACTTTATGATACCATCGTTGTTTTTCACAGGATTCGTGAGAATACCAGATACCTGGGCAAGAAAAGATATTCTGATATGGTCAACGATTCTGTAAATCAAGTTAAAATGAGATCCATAAACACCTCCTTGACCTCGCTACTGCCCGTTATATGCTTGCTGGTATTCGGGGGGGAAACATTAAAGGATTTCGCTTTAATCCTCACCATAGGCTTAACCGCCGGAACTTACTCTTCAATTTTCGTTGCAAGTCCTTTGCTTGCTCTCTGGAAGGAACGTGAGCCAAGGTATCGTCCCAAAAAAGCCTAATTGAATAAGTTGGATATATATTCAACTTCAAGCTCACCGTCATTGCACTTGCCCGCCTCTGGCGGGAGGAGCATAAGCGACGCGGTAATCTCATAAACAGAGCATAGAGCACGGAGCAAAGAGCTTAGAGTATAGAGCAACTCTCCCTCGTCATTGCGAGGCGAAGCCGAAGCAATCTCTGGTTTAAATTTTATAAAAAAATTTCTGTTGAATACCACCCAGCTCTGCTGGGTGGATGAAAACAGGACTCGCCGAAGGCGAGAAAAGCACATATAATCTTAAAGTA
>Ga0209121_10001775_pt1 | contig 22561 bp, 17 predicted proteins | sample Cruoilmetagenom3_FD_187292 | JGI IMG/M metagenome (GOLD analysis project Ga0209121, IMG submission 187292) | Oil polluted marine microbial communities from Coal Oil Point, Santa Barbara, California, USA - Sample 3 (SPAdes) (version 2) | ecosystem: Environmental > Aquatic > Marine > Oil seeps ... | reverse complement strand
ATCCACATTGAACGCGGTGCTGGAAACGGGCCGCACCCGCGGTGTTGAGGCGGTGTTTGCCAGTTGTACCAACCTGCACGCCTTTGGCATCATTGACGCAGCCGAAGCAGAGCTGGGCATTCCGGTCATCAGCTCGAACTTGGCACTGGTCTGGCATGTGCTGAGGCTTGCCGGTGTTACACCGACAGGGTGGGGGCCGGGGCGGTTGTTTTCCTAAACCGGGCTTGATCAGGGGGGGCGCAATCCGTTAGAGCAGACGGACTTCGCGGGGAGGGCGTCATTTGGGTCATCCATTCAGTCAGATGCTGAGACTGACCCCGCCATAGATGCAGTTGAGGGCGATGCAAGACTTAAGTTACCGTAAAGAACTGGATGGGCTGCGTGCGATTGCTGTGGTCAGCGTAATCTTGTTTCACGTCGGTTTTCCGTCGATGCCGGGGGGGTATATCTGCGTTGATGTGTTCTTTGTGCTGTCGGGCTATCTGATCTGTGGGCAGACCTATTTGCGCCTGTCCGAGAGGCGATACAGCGTGACCGATTTTTTTGCCCGCCGAATCCGGCGGCTTTCGACCGCTTATTTCGCGTGTTTTCTGGTCACGGCCCTTGTGGCGCAGATGCTGTTTTTGCGCTCGGATATGGCCGAAGTTTACGCCAATATGGTTGGATCAGTTACATTCACTAACAACTATAACCTGTTGTTCAGTCAGGGATAATTCAATCAAGACAGTCACGAAAACCCGTTTTTGCACACCTAGTCTTTGTCGATCGAGGAGCAGTTTTATATTGGATTGCCGATCCTGATTTTGCTGACTCGTCGCAGCGTGTCGGCCTTCACCAAGATGTTGGTTGTGTTCTTTGTGGTCTCGCTGGCGATGGCGTTGTTTTCCGGTCAGCAGATCTATCTGCGCGATCAGAGGTTCTTTGCCACGTCGTTGCGCATTTGGGAACTGGCGCTTGGCGGGCTGGTTTTTGTGGCGCAGCACAAGAGCCTGCGGTTGCCCAACATTCCATTCTTGCCGCTGATCGGTCTTGCCCTGGTCATCGTGCCTGTGGGTTGGATTGATGACACTTATCTCTATCCAGGCTGGATCACCCTTGCGCCAACCCTTGGCACTGCGTTGCTGATTGCGACGGCTTATCCCAAACACAGCCGCGCGGGCCGGTGCTGGCCAGCCCGCCCATGGCCTATGTCGGGCGCATTTCTTATGGCGCATACCTGTGGCATTGGCCGCTTATTGTGTTCACCTCGTACCTGTGGGGGGTGCTGACGGATGAGTTGCGCACAGTGTTGGTGCTGGCCTCATTGGGCCTTGGGGCGATGTCGTATCATTTGATCGAAACGCCGGTCCGGCGGATTGATGTGCGCGTGCACAAGGAACGGCTCTATGCCATGTTCGCCGGGCAGACGGTCATCTTGCTGCTGCTGGCGGCCTTTCTGGCGTATCAGTCGCAACAAGAAGACAGCCTGGCAGATCAGAACCTGCAAAAGATCAAAAATGAGATCGGCAATTTCCACGATGAATGGGATGATTGCTGGAACAAAATGGGTCCGGATGAATATTGCCAGATCGGTGCTAAGGGCGATGGCCCGATTGGGTATATCGCCTGGGGCGACAGCATGGCCAACAGTGCCTACGATGCGTTTGACGGATATGGCAAAGCCACCGGGCAACGCGGGTTTTTGGCCACTGCGGCGGCCTGTGCACCTTTGCCTGACATCTCGCGCGAGTATGTCGGGGCGGACATTTGCATCGACTTTAACCAAGGGGTGCTGGACTATCTGAAAGACGCGCCCCCGATGGAAGTGATCTTGCTGTCACGCTGGACATATTATGGCGAAGGCTATGATGATCAGCGCTCTAACACGCCCAATGAGGCCCCGATGGTGGACCGTCAGGGCAACATCCTGCCCGGCACGAATTTTGAGATTTTTGCGCCCGCGTTTGAGGCGCTTCTGGATGAGATCGGCGCGCGCCACAAGGTGACGATTGTCAATCTTTGGCCCGTTGTGCCTTATTCCGTGCCTGTGGCGATGTTGCGCGAAGAATGGTTTGGCAGCCGCACGGTGCCCATAACGCTGGACGCCTATAATGCGCGCAATGGGCGGTTGGTGGATTTCATCGCACAGGCCGGGCAGGCCCGAGACATGCGCGTTGTGGCCCCCCATGAGGTGTTATGTGCCAGTGGCACCTGTATTTTGCATGATGACGGCGTGCCGCTTTATGTGGATCAGACGCACCTGGGGCCTGCGGGCAACGCAATCATGCGGGATCTGTTGCTGGCGACAGATGCGCCCGATCCGGAGTGATCAGGTAAAGCGTTTCGCGCCACACCTGCATCAGAGGGTTTGCCTCAAACGCCCACACCGGTCCTATCTCGTGCTCGGCCTCGCCATCTGTCGGCCTCAGGTCAAAGGCTTTGGGGTTGGAAAGATGCAATGGGGCGGCGTTTGCCCGGTCCAAGGGGGGGCAGGCAAAAGAAAAGGGCGCCGATCCAAAGATCCGCGCCCGATTGTCTGCGTGATTGATCAGATGATCAGAAGTGGAAGCCCAACTTCAACCCGGCGCTGATGGCGTCATTGTCGGTGAAGTTGCCCAGTGATGTGTCGGGCGTGCCGACTTCGGGCTGTGCGTTGCCAAACATGGTGTAGCGGATGCCACCTGACAGCGTCACCGCGTCGCTCAGCTCGTATTTGCCACCCAGAGATATGGCCGTTTGGCCATTGGTTGGCGCCAAAGGCGATACCAGGTCGTCGCTGCCACCATCTTCGTAGCTGATTGATAAGCTTGCCGAGAATTTAACGGTGAACCTGCGGCCAATACCGATTTCATAGGTGATTGTGTCGTCCAGCTCGGCCAGGTTTGAGCCCAGTCCGGGGGGCTGCAACGAGAACGCGCTCCACTCGGACCAGCGGATGCCACCGAACAAAAGCGTGTCTTTGGCAATGCCTGATTGAACATCCAGCGAGATCGACTGCGGAATTTCCGAGTCGGTCGGGCCGGTCGGAACGGCAAAGCCCGGACCGCCAGCAGCAACGGGAATATTTTCAACCGAGTTCATGCTCACATCGACCGAAGAGTGATAGGTCAGCGAGGCACGAAAGGCGATGTCGGGGATTTCGTAAGCGCCACCAACAACATAGCCGTAGCCAGTGTCAGAGCTGAACTTGACGTTGTAACCCGATGCAACCGAATACCCAATGCCTGAGAGAGTGATCTCGCCTGAGGATTTGACTGCGCGAGGACCAGCAAAGACCGACATGCGATCGGTCGGCTGATACTTGAACAGGGCTGTGATGGCATGCGTTTCCGCTTCAGCGGCCGTACCGCCCAGCAGAGTGGCTGCCGGGTTGCCACCATAGCGCGTGTCGGCGCCATAAGGTTGGTCATAGATGAGTGCAAACGACAGCTTTTCAGTGATGTCCAGCTTGACACCGGTGCTGGCCAGGCCAAAATCAGCGGCAATATTGCTGATGGAATTGCCAAGCAAGTCACCGCCTGAAATACTAGGCATCACATAGCCGAACGACAGTTCAGCGTAGTTGCCTTTTTCAAAGATCATATCAATTGGCGTATAAGAACGATCCAGGCCGCCGGCCTGCGCTGTTCCTGCCGCCACGGTCAGCGCTGTGGCTGCCAGTGCGAGTTGTTTCATGGTCCCTCTCTTCCGAAACGAATTTAAGTGACATTACAAATGGCATAAAACCGGTCAATAATTTACGCCACGTCACGAATTTCTATCGCTACTGTGCGAGCAAAAGTGTCACAAATTTAGCGCGAAACAACGGATCAAAGTGGTCTTCGACGGGTTTCGGACCAAATATTCAGGTAGTTGCCTCCGAAAATCAGCAGCGCTCCCAGGATCACCAGCGCGTCAATCGGCTCGTTATAGAAAATCAAGCCGACAACAGCGATGACTGGAAGGCGCACAAAATCAATCGGAATGACGACCGTCGCGGGGGCAATGCTAAGCGCTCTTGTCAGACACAGATGCGCAACAAGGCCACCTAAGCCGATGACAATAACCCAAGGCACCGAGGCCGCAGACGGCAGTGCGATGTCGCCGTCGAACCCTGCGAAAGCCACCCCAAATACACATTGCATGGCCGTCATCCAGAACAGGATACTGGTGAGGGATTCTGTGCGGGTCAGCCGTTTGGTTAACATGATCGTACACGCAAAGGCGATGGCACATACCGCGGCCGCCAAGGTGCCAATGTTCACCGTTTCGGGGCTGGGGCGGGCCACAATCAGAATGCCGACAAAGCCCAGGGTTGCGGCCAGCGCCCGCACCTTCGTCAGCCGTTCGCCCAATAAAATAGGCGACAGGATGAGCACCCAAAGCGGTGATGTGAATTCTAATGCAAAGACCTGTGCCAGAGGAATTGCCGTGAGCGCATAAAACCACAGGTTTTGACCGGTGAAATGCGCCATATTGCGCAGAGTTTGCAAACCTATGTTGCGGGTGCTGATTTGCCCAAGCCCGCCAGTTGACAGGGCGAAAGCCAGCACAATGAAAACCCCGACAACACTGCGATAGAGCATGATCTCAAATGTATCGAGCTCAAAGCTGATGCGGCGCCCGGCGACGGCCATGAGGGAAAATGATGTGATGGAGCCGATCATCCAGAACGCTGCGTGCAACGTGTGAGATGGCCCAGTCACCAAAGGGTTTTCAGGGGGTGGTTGGCGGTTATCTATTCCCACTCAATTGTGCCTGGGGGCTTTGAGGTGATGTCATAGGTGACGCGGTTGATACCTGGCACCTCGTTGATGATTCGTGTGGCGGTTTCGCCGAGGAAGTCGTGACTGAACGGGTAATAATCTGCTGTCATGCCATCCACGGAATTGACCGCGCGCAAAGCACAGGCAAAATCATAGGTGCGCCCATCGCCCATGACACCAACCGTGCGCACAGGCAGGATGGCCACGAAGGCCTGCCAAATCTCATCATACAGCCCGTGCTTGCGGATCTGGTCGATATAGACTGCATCGGCTTTGCGCAGAATATTGAGTTTCTCGCGGGTGATTTCGCCGGGGCAGCGGATCGCAAGGCCGGGGCCGGGGAAGGGGTGGCGCCCAATGAAGCTGGCGGGCAGGCCCAGTTCACGGCCCAACGCGCGGACTTCGTCTTTGAACAGCTCACGCAGGGGTTCAACCAGTTTGAGCCCCATTTTTTCAGGCAGGCCGCCCACATTGTGGTGCGATTTGATGGTGACCGACGGCCCCCCCGAGAAGCTGACCGATTCGATAACATCCGGGTAAAGCGTGCCCTGCGCCAGAAACTCGGCCCCGTCGATGGTGTTGGCGTGTTTCTGAAACACGTCAATGAACAGTCGGCCGATGATCTTGCGCTTGGTTTCAGGGTCGGATTGGCCGTCAAGCTCACCCAGGAACAGCTCGCTCTCGTCGGCGTGGATCAGGGGGATGTTGTAATTGTCGCGGAACATGGTGAGGACTTCGGTCGCCTCATCCTGACGCAAAAGACCGTGATCAACAAAGACACAGGTCAGCTGATCACCGATGGCTTCGTGGATCAGCACTGCTGCGACAGACGAATCAACGCCGCCTGAAAGACCGCAGATCACCTGCTTGTCGCCAACCTGATCGCGGATTTTGCGGATGGCTTCCTCGCGGTAGGCGCCCATGGTCCAATCGCCGCTAAAGCCAGCCGCACGCACGAAATTTTCATAGAGTTTCGCGCCATTGGGCGTGTGGTGCACTTCGGGGTGAAACTGCACGGCATAAAAATTGCGCGCGGTGTCGGCGGTGATCGCAAAAGGCGCATTGGGGGAGGTGCCATAGACCTCAAACCCCGGAGCCAGTTTGCTGACGTGATCGCCGTGGGACATCCAGACTTGTTCGTCGCCCTCCGAAAACCAGCCATCCAGCAGGGGCAGGGTGTTGGTGGGTTTCACAAAGGCACGGCCAAATTCAGCCGTGCCACCGCCGCCCGAGATTTTACCCCCCTCAACCTGACCGCCCAGTTCCTGCATCATGACCTGCTGGCCATAGCAGATGCCCAAGATCGGTATGTTCATGTCAAACACAGATGCCGGTGGGCGAGGGGAGCCCTCACGCACCACACTGTCGGGGCCACCTGAGAGTATCACGGCCTTTGGCGCAAACGCGGCCAGAAAGGCATCAGTGACATTCTGATAGGGGTGGATTTCGCAATAGACGTTCAGCTCGCGCAGGCGGCGGGCAATCAGCTGGGTAACCTGGCTGCCGAAGTCGATGATAAGAAGGCGGTCATGTGTGTGTTGGGTCATGATTTCCTAGTAGGACGAGAGGGAAAGTAGTGCAATAGGGTGCGATAGTGGCCCGAGTGGTATCTGGTGTGGCCTGCTTGTGTAGACATGTCATATATAACATGTCTGATTTGACGTGTTCTCAAGGTTGGATCTACAAATACAGCGTCTGTACCCCTGGCCGGGTGGCGTCTGAACTATTTCGATAGGCAGCACGTCAGCCAAAGACAGCCCTGAAGGAGGGAAATGTCGCTTTCCCCCTGTATTGGCCGCTATTTTCCACTGACGTCGATACACCTTGCGATAAATTTAGATCGTGTCGCGCCCGAGGGGGGTGCGTAGATTCTTGCAAGGGTGACAAAGAAATGTCCGAAGCACGCAGACGTGGACGTGGGGGCGGCGGGGCCGCGCGGCGGGCAGAACGCACCGCCGTTAGCATAGAAACCGCCAAATATATCGAGCGCAACATTCCGAACTTTGAGGTTCTGAGCGAAGAGGCGCTGGATATCATCGAGGCCAATGCCGAGCAGGTGCTCGAAGAGATCGGTGTTAATTTTGTCGACAACCCCAAGGCGCTGGAACGCTGGCGTGCGGCGGGTGCCAATGTTGATGGTGAGCGGGTGCGCATTCCAAAAGGGCTGGCGCGCGCATTGATCAAGACGGCACCCTCTGAATTTACCCAGCATGCGCGCAATCCCGAGCGTTCGGTTGTGATCGGCGGCAAAAACATGGTGATGGCGCCGGTCTATGGCCCTCCCTTTGTGCGCGATATGGATGGCGGGCGCCGCTATGCCACGATGGATGATTTCATCAAATTCGTGAAACTGGGTTATATGTCCAAGTGGCTGCACCATTCGGGCGGCACCGTGTGCGAGCCCACCGATGTGGCCGTGAGCAAGCGCCATCTGGATATGCTGCTGGCACATATGATCTATAGCGACAAACCCTTTATGGGGTCGGTTACGGAACCCAGCCGTGCGCAGGATAGCGTGGAGATGTGCGAGATCCTGTTTGGCAAGGATTTCGTGCAGGAAAACACGGTGATGACCTCGCTGATCAACATCAACTCGCCGATGACATTTGACGATGTGATGATGGGCGCAATGGAAGTCTATGCGCAAAATAACCAGGCTTGCATCGTGTCGCCCTTTATTGTGGGCGGGGCCATGGCGCCGGTCACTGTGGCGGGTACGTTGACACAAGTGATGGCCGAAGTACTGGCAGGCATTGCATATAACCAACTGTGCCGTGCCGGGGCGCCGGTGATCATGGGGGCCTTTGTGACCTCGATCGACATGAATTCGGGTGCGCCGACATTTGGCACACCTGAGGCGGCACAAATCACCTATGGCTCTGGTCAGATTGCACGGCGCCTTGGGCTGCCCTATCGCTCAGCGGGGGCGTTTACCGGCTCAAAACTGCCCGATGCACAGGCCGCTTATGAAACCGCCAACAGCCTGAATATGGGGCTTTTGTCGGGCGTTAACTTCATGCTGCATGCCTGTGGCTGGCTGGAGGGGGGGCTTGTGTCCTCCTTTGAGAAATTTGTGATGGATGCCGACCAACTGGGCGTTCTGCACCATATGGCCAAAGGGGTGTATATGGATGAGAATGGCCAGGCGATGGATGCCATCCAAGAGGTCGGCCCCGGAGGCCACTATCTGGGATGCGCCCACACGCAGGCCAATTTCAAAACGGCGTTCTGGCGCAGCAATGTTCTGGATTACAAGCCGTTTGAGACCTGGGCCGAAGACGGCGAGCGCGATACCATGACATTGGCCAATATCAAGATGAAGAAGATGCTGGACGATTATCAGCAACCCGCCCTGGACCCGGCGATTGCCGAGGCGTTGGCGCAGTATGTGGCGGCCAAGAAAGCATCACTGCCCGACGCTTTTTCGTAAATTACGCCTACATCGGGTTGGCTTTTTGGGGCGGGGATTCGACCTGCTGGTGTGGCGCATATGCGGCGCGCAGCAGCCGGGCCTCGCCCATCATTGCTATCAGCAAATCGACATGATCGGCCGCGCAATAATACGCCTCGTTGGTTTGGCGCTGGTGGTTCATCTGCGCCTCCTGTTCAAGTAACAATGCCAGCGCATCATCGCTGCGCGGCAGCTGTCCGGGGTCCAGCAACCGGCGCAAATGGGTCTCGCGCCGATAGGTGGATGCCCCGATGCGCGCGGCCTGAATCAACAGCCGTGGGCGGCGAATGTCATTTAGAAGGTTCAGCGATTTCATCATAGCAGGATCTCCTTGGGTTTGGCCAAGGATGGCACAACTCAGAGCGGTGTTGCGTGAGATGTCAGATCAGCGAACGCTTCAATCCGCAATCGTTTACCATTTGGATACAATTGTTAAGAACGTGGAAACAATTAACGAACCGGTAAGGTTTTCCCGTATAGGTAGATTGCGTCTGGGGATAAGTCTGTGGACAGAATATGGATGCCCCAGTCTCGGTAACGGCAGAATTACGGAGGCGCTATAATGCGGAATGGTCCAACTGTGACCCATTTGGACGGGATCGTACCTGCGTGGGTTCCGCGACCGGCAGTTCATTATCTGGCTCATATAGAAGCTGGGCTGCCCATTCGTGAGCTTGCGCGTGGCGCGGGTTGTCATGCCTCGACTGTTCTTCGACAAATTCGCAGCTTTGAAACCCGTCGGGAAGATCCGCTGGTGGATGCCGCCTTGTGCCGATTGGGACGCATCGTTCCGCCTATGGGAGACGGTTCCCCCATAAAGGAGAGGCGAATGCCCCCCAGCTATGTGAACGAAACGGATTGTAAGGATGAAACCGCGCTGACCGAAGTGCAGCTGAGCAAAGAAGGCACGCGGGTGCTGCGCCGCCTGTGTGAAAGTGGGGCTTTGCTGGTGGTGGCCCCAAACATGGACAAGGCTGTTATTGTCCGTGACCGCGCAGGCGCTGAGCCCACGCGCACGGGCATTGTTGACAAGGAAGTGGCCGAAGCGATGGCCTTGAAGGGCTGGATCCAATGTGGCGAGGCGGGAAGGATCACGCGGTACACAATCAGCAATGCCGGGCGCGAGGCCCTGAGCCGACTTCTGGCTGAAGCCGAGAATTCGGCGTTGGGATTTGCCGATGCACAGGCACCGTTTCTGGGCCATGGGGCCGCCGCGAGCAGGGTAGGCGACGCCGAAACAAAGCCCGCGCGCAAGCGGTATGCATCTGCTGAATCACCGCTGTTGGTATTGTCACGACGTAAAGACAAGGACGGAGACCCGTTTTTGCCGGATCATTTGGTGCGCGCGGGCGAGCGGCTGCGCGAAGATTTTGAACTGGCTGAGATGGATACGCGCAACGAACAGAACTGGGATGCCTATCTGACGGAAAAAGCGGACACCGCCAGGGGGGCACCAAACGCTGCGAGCGCTCCAATGCCCAGCCGCCAGGCCCGAGACCGTGTGGCCAATGCGCTGCGCGATCTTGGCCCCGGTCTGGGGGATGTGGTTTTGCGGTGTTGCTGCCATCTTGAAGGATTGGAGACGGCAGAAAAACGCATGGGCTGGTCAGCACGATCCGGCAAGGTGGTGTTGCGCATTGCATTGCAAAGGCTGAGCCGCCACTACCGCGAATTGGGCGATGCCGGACAGATGATCGGCTGATTGCCCATCATGTTAAATACATCCGAAAAAAAGCGCCCGAGTGTCCTGCCCGGGCGCTTTAAGCCGTCTGAATGCCTATGGCTTAGTCCAAATCAAACCGATCTGCGTTCATCACCTTGGTCCAGGCGGCGACAAAATCGCTCACAAACTTTGTGTCATTGCCGGCCTGGGCATAGACTTCGGCCACAGCCCGCAGGATGGAGTTGGACCCGAACACCAGATCGGCGCGTGTGCCTGTCCATTTCACATCGCCAGTGGCGCGCTCGCGTGCCTCATAGATGCCATCGCCAGCGCCAGTCCATTCGGTGTCCATGCTGAGCAGATTTATGAAGAAATCCTGCGTCAACTGACCCGGGCGGTCTGTCAGAACACCGTGGGATGTATCGCCATAGTTGGCGCCCATGGCGCGCAACCCGCCAACCAGAACAGTCATTTCCGGCGCGCTGAGACCCAACAACTGGGCACGATCCACCAGCATCTTCTCGGCCGGGACGGAAAGATTGGCACGACAATAGTTGCGGAACCCATCGGCCTGTGGCTCCATCGGATCAAAGCTGTCGATGTCGGTCTGCTCGGCGCTGGCATCAGTGCGCCCCGGCGTGAAGGGTACAGACACCGCGTGACCTGCGGCTTTGGCTGCATTTTCCACGCCAAGGTTACCGGCCAGCACAATCACATCGGCCAATGAGACAGATTTGCCGCCCCCATTAAATGCCGATTGCACAGCCTCCAGGGCGCTCAACGCCGTGGACAAGGCGGCCGGTTCATTGGCCTCCCAATCTTTTTGGGGGGCCAGACGGAGGCGCGCGCCATTGGCACCGCCACGTTTATCCGATCCACGGAAGGTTGAGGCCGAAGCCCAGGCGGTTTTCACTAGCTCAGACGTCGACAATCCGGTGGCTGCAATCGCGGATTTGAGAGCCTCCACATCCGCGCCCGACAGCGCAGCACCCGACGCGGCGGGAACCGGGTCTTGCCAGATCAGATCCTCAGCCGGGACATCATCCCCCAAGTACAAGGCCTTTGGCCCCATGTCGCGGTGGGTCAGCTTGAACCAGGCGCGTGCAAAGGCTTCGGCCAATTCCTCAGGATTTTCGTGAAAGCGCTTGGAGATGGGGCCATAAATCGGGTCCATCTTCATGGCCATATCCGCTGTGGTCATCATCAGCGGCACTTTCTTGGAGGCATCAGCAGCATCTGGCGCCATGTAGTCTTCGCTTGGGTTTATGGGCGTCCATTGCTGGGCACCGGCGGGGGATTTGGTCAGCTCCCACTCGTTGTTAAAGAGTGCGTCGAAAAAGCCGTTGTCCCATTGGGTTGGGTTGGCTGTCCATGACCCTTCGATACCCGAGGTGATGGTATCGCCACCCTTGCCCGAGGCATGGCTTGAGAGCCAGCCCAAGCCCTGCGCCTCAATCGGGGCGGCTTCGGGTTCGGGGCCAACATGTGCCGCATCACCGGCACCGTGCGCCTTGCCAAAGGTGTGGCCACCAGCGGTCAGCGCGACGGTTTCTTCGTCGTTCATAGACATCCGCTTAAAGGTTTCACGAATATCACGGCCCGAGGCGATGGGATCAGGATTGCCGTCTGGGCCTTCGGGGTTCACATAGATCAGGCCCATTTGCACAGCGGCCAGCGGGTTTTCCAGATCACGATCACCAGAATAACGGCTGTTGTCACCGCCCGATGGTTCAAGCCATTCACTTTCGGCGCCCCAATAGACATCTTCTTCGGGCTCCCATGTGTCAACACGCCCACCGCCAAAGCCGAAAACACGCCCGCCCATCGATTCGATGGCACAATTGCCGGCCAGAACCAACAGATCGGCCCAAGAGATTTTGTTGCCGTATTTCTGTTTGATCGGCCACAGCAGGCGGCGCGCCTTGTCGAGGTTGCCATTGTCAGGCCAGGAATTCAGCGGGGCAAAGCGTTGTTGCCCGGTTCCGGCGCCGCCACGGCCATCAGCCGTGCGATAGGTGCCCGCGGCGTGCCAGGTCATGCGAATGAAGAACCCACCATAGTGGCCATAATCGGCTGGCCACCAATCCTGACTGTCGGTCATCAGGGCCACAAGATCAGCCTTTAACGCCTTGATATCAAGGGTTTTGAACGCCTCAGCATAGTTGAAATCAGGATCCATCGGATTGCCGGCAGGGGTGTTCTGATGCAGGGTTTTCAGGTTCAGCTGGTTGGGCCACCAGTCACTGTTATTCTGTTGTTTCTTGGCCGAAACGGGGCATCTGATTTCGCCGTCCATGGGATCCTCCGGGGTTGGGTTATCTGGGTTAAAGCGGCCCCTCCTGCGCGGAAGGGGGCCGATCTGATTGGAATCTTTCTAAGGTAGACAGCGCTGGTGCGATAAAATCCAATTGTAGTTTCTTTCAATTGCGATAACTAAGCCTTATGAACCTAACCCTGCGCCAACTTACCTATTTCAAAGCCCTGGCCGAGCAGCGCCATTTTGGCCGTGCGGCTGAGGTGGTGAACGTGTCACAGCCCGCCTTATCGGTGCAAATCCGCGATATGGAGGCGGCTTTGGGCCAGCCCTTGGTCGAGCGCGGCCCACGCAATGCGGTGCTGACGCCTTTTGGCAGAATGATTCTGAGCCACACGCAAAAGGTGCTGGGCGAAATGCAGGCCCTGAGCGAAGCGGCGCGTTGGCGCGGCGGGTTGTCAGGGCGATTGAACCTAGGTTTGATCCCGACCATTGCCCCCTATGTGGTGAGCGATGTGCTTGAGGCGTTGCGCTCGGGCGATATCTCGCTTGATGTGCATGTGCAGGAGGCCAAAACCGATCGGTTGATCCGGCAATTGATGGCGGGGCAGCTGGATGTGGCGGTGATGGCGCTGCCGGTAGTGGCCGAAGGTTTGATTAGCACCCCATTGTTTGAAGACCGCTTTATGTTGGCAGGCAGCCCGGCGCGGCTGGATGCATTGGGGGCAGGGGCCGAAGATTTACGACCCACCGGACTGGGCGCGGCACCGCTTTTGCTGCTGGAGGATGGCCATTGCCTGAGCGATCAGGCATTGGAGGTTTGCGGGCGTAACCGCAGCCATGCGCAGATCGACACCGGCGCATCATCGCTGGCGACCCTGTCAAGGCTGGTGGCGGCGGGCTTTGGCCTGACGTTGATCCCTGAATTGGCGGCCCCTGCAGAAATGCGCGCATCCCCGGACATGCAGCTGGTGCGGTTCTCTTCACCTGAGCCATGCCGCCAGATCGGGCTTGTGCGCCGCGCCTCGTCGCGTCAGGAGGGCTGGTTTGAGGAACTGGCAGATGTGTTGCGCCAGGTTGGCAAGCAACTGTTGAAGGATGTACGCAACGAGTTGTCGACCGCACTGGCGCCACCCAAGCCAAAGTGACACAAAAGAGGTCCGTACCCACAAAAGGCACGGACCTAGAAAACAACAGACAACCTTGAAACATGGTGGAAACTTGCGAAGCTGAAAGCCAAGCCACAGGGCTGGTTTCGGTTACTGGTACTACCCACCACTATGGACTATAGACTAAGAAGTCTTACCAAACCATTCGCGGGGAAAAATTCGTGCGTGACCTCAAAGTTCCAGCGCAGCGCCATCCCGAAAAGGCGCGCGGACCTGACAACCCACAACCACGCAAGCCAGATTGGATCCGGGTCAAAGCACCGGGATCAAAGGGGTATTCCGAAACCGCGCGGATCATGCGTGACAACAAATTGACCACAGTCTGTGAGGAAGCGGGTTGTCCCAATGTTGGTGAATGTTGGAGCCAGGGCCACGCCACGATGATGATCATGGGCGAAGTGTGTACGCGCGCGTGCAGCTTTTGCAACATCGCCACCGGTAAGCCGCCCGAAGCACTGGATGCGTTTGAGCCGGGTCGCGTGGCTGACGCGGTTGCCAAGCTGGGATTGAAGCATGTCGTCATCACATCCGTGGACCGCGATGATGTGCAAGACGGCGGCGCCGAGCATTTTGCCCAGACGATCCGCGCTGTCCGGCACCGCAGCCCTGACACGACGATTGAAATTCTGACGCCAGATTTCCTGAATTGCGACCCATCCGTGCTGGAGGTGGTGGTCGCGGCGCGCCCGGATGTCTTCAACCATAACCTTGAGACCGTGCCGGGGCTGTACCCCGAAGTGCGGGCCGGTGCGCGGTACTTTCATTCCCTGCGTTTGTTGCAACGGGTGAAAGAGCTGGACCCAACAATGTTCACAAAATCGGGCATCATGGTGGGGTTGGGCGAAACGCGCCAGCAGGTGCATCAGGTGATGGATGATATGCGCGCCGCCAATATCGATTTTCTGACCATTGGCCAGTATCTGCAACCCACGCCCAAGCACCATACGTTGGATCGGTTTGTGCACCCCGATGAGTTTGCAGCCTATGAAAAGGCGGCATATGGCAAAGGGTTTTTGATGGTTTCGGCCACACCTTTGACGCGCTCGTCGTATCATGCGGGTGATGATTTTGCGCGGCTCAGGGCAGCGCGGCAGGCGAAGTTTGCTTAAAACGTATCGCCTTTAACCTGTGGCAGGGAAAGGGGCAGGCGATGGCCTGGGCCGCCTGTTCTCTGCGCTGTTGTTTTTAAACGATTAGGGCGCCCAATAGGACGCACAAAAAGAAAACACCGGCCACTTGGACCGGCGTTTCTTGAACATGAAACTTTTGCGGGGGGGGCGGCTTAACCGCCCCAGGTGCGGACAGGGCCGCAATCCATATGCACAAAATTTGAACGTGAGTATTTGCCAACACCACCACCGGCACAGGCCGATGCGGCGCGGAACATCTGATTCACCGAGCGCGAGCCGAGCCGAAGATCGGCTGCCTGGCCCTTCATATGGCGGGAATTCTTGGCCACACCGCGCGAGCGCGAGCGCAACATTGCGTTGGTTTTGGGGCTGCGATAGCCCGACAGCAGCAGATAAGGCTCCTGCACATCCATCAGATTGTGGGCGGCGGCCATAATATCAATTGTACGGGTGTCGATAGCTATGGTGCCATTCGTGCGCCAGTCACGCATGAACAAATTGACCTCTTTGACAGCGTCTTTGATGTAACTGCCTTCGATCCAATAAATCGTATCGATTTTTTCGCCGGTGCGGGGGGATGTCATGCGGATGCGGCGGATGTCGCCTGCGCCACGCAGAAGCCCTGCGGCATTGGTGAATGTAGGTGCGGCTGCGATGGTTGAGGCCGCAAATGCGCCCAATATCCCACGCCGCGTCATGCTCAGCGAGCTTAATTTAGTCATATCCCGTGCGCCTGTCCCGTAGCTTACCTGTTACACCGTGTGTATCGAATTTGCCCTTCGATTTTCACGGCCCGTTCACGCTGTGTGTTCACAGCCCTGCCATCTCATCCCCAGATGCAGTATCCTTATTACACATTAAGAATCACTGAAAAAGGGTGTTTTTGTCTCATCGTGGAGTATCAAGGGTTTTCGGCGCTTTTTTGCGCAAATTTTGAAGTTTGTGCCTCAATTGTGCAAAACCGAATGCGACGCCATCGCAACACCTGCAAGGGATTGGCCAAGTACCGGAAATTTGATTGGACAAGGCCGCGCGATTGAATGGATAGGTTTCATGTATATTTATAAGAGATTCGAGCAGTTTGGGGGAACAAAATGCAATTGGGATTGAATGTCAGGAACCTGCGTCTGACGATGCTGGGTGCGGCTTTTGTGGCGGTGCAGGTCTTTGCCGGTGGTCAGGCCATTGCGCAGGTGACAGCGTTCAAGCAGGCGGTGGCCGAAGCCGCCTCGCAAGACCGTGACATTGCTGATTTTTACCGAGACCATAATTATCTACCAATCTGGACAGGTGATGAACAGAGCGACCGCGCCCGCAGACAGGCTTTGTTTCAGGCCATTGCACAGGCGGATGCCCACGGGCTGCCGGTTTCACGCTACAAGGCCGATGAATTGATGGCGCAACTGCGCGCGGTTCGCTCGCACCGGGATCGTGGGCTGGTTGAAGTTGAGCTGAGCAAAGCGTTTTTGCGCCTGGCGCGTGATATGCAATCAGGTGCGCTGACGCCCAAGACAGTGGACAGCGATATCAAGCGCGAGGTGATGTACCGCGAAAAGGGGGCAAATCTGGCGCAGCTGAGCCGGTCAAACCCGCGCAGTTTTTTCAAAACCCTAGCCCCCAAAACCAACGAATATGCGCGCCTGATGAAAGAACGCGCGCGGCTGTCTCATGTGGTTGCCAACGGTGGCTGGGGTCCCACCGTGGCCGCAAAATCGCTGAAGCCAGGCCAGGAAGGGGACGCTGTCGTTTCATTGCGTAACCGTTTGACAGAAATGGGTTATCTACGCCGCGGCATCGGCGCCAGTTTTGATGGGAACATGCAAAAAGCGGTGCAGAAATTTCAGGAAGATCACGGGTTGAACGCCGATGGTGTGGCCGGGCCAAGCACGATCAAGCAGATAAATGTATCTGCTGAGGCGCGACTGAAATCCATCTTTGTGGCATTGGAGCGTGAACGCTGGTTCAATCATGAACGTGGTCAGCGCCATGTTCTGGTCAATCTGACTGATTTCAGTGCGCGCATCATTGAGGATGACCGGCTGACATTTCAAACCCGCGCCGTGGTTGGCAAAAACCAGGGTGATCGGCGCAGCCCGGAATTTTCTGACGAAATGGAGTTTCTGGTGATCAACCCGACGTGGAATGTTCCGCGCTCAATCGCCACCAAAGAATATCTGCCGATGATGAAGCGCAACCGCAATGCGGCGGGGCATCTGAAACTGTATGACCGCCGGGGCCGTCAGGTCAGCCGGGGCAACATCAACTTTGGCGCATACACCGCGTCAAACTTTCCGTATGCGATCAAACAGCCGCCATCATCGCGCAATGCGCTGGGGTTGGTGAAGTTCATGTTCCCCAACAAATACAACATCTATCTGCATGATACCCCATCAAAAAGCCTGTTTGAGCGTGAGGTGCGCGCCTTCAGCCATGGCTGTATCCGGCTGCAACAGCCGTTTGAGTTTGCGTATGAAATTCTGTCAAAGCAGACGGATGATCCCAAGGGGTTGTTCCATTCCAAACTGCGCACAGGCAGTGAAACCCGGGTGGAGCTGGAAACAAAAATTCCGGTGCATATCATGTATCGAACCGCCTTCACCAATGCCAAAGGGCGCGCGCAATACCGCGATGATGTCTATGGGCGTGACGGGCGGATCTGGAACGCTTTGCAAAAAGCAGGGGTTTCACTGCCGGGCGTTCAGGGCTAAATCACTGTCCGAGAGTTCGGGAGTGCGCCATGGCTTATAGTTTGGACGAAATCGCAGCGGCGCTGGGGGCGAAGGCTTACGGTGCCGTTGATCTTTTGATCACGCGCGCAGCAGAGCCGGGCGATGCGGGGGCCACTGATCTGGCACTGGCGATGAAGCCTGAATATGCGGAAACCCTGTCACAAGGAGCTGCCAAAGCCGCCATTCTATGGGACGGCGCCGACTGGCAGGCCTTGGGATTGGACGGCGCGATTATCGTACATCGTCCGCGGTTTGCCATGGCCGGATTGACCGCCATGCTGGATGAAGGGCAGGGCTGGGAGCGGGGGATACACCCGTCAGCCGTTGTTGATCCCTCGGCGCAACTGGGGGAAGGTGTCAGCATCGCCCCATTGGCTGTGATCAGCGCGCGTGCGCAGATCGGCGCAGGGACGGTGATCGGGCCGCAGTGCTTTGTGGGTGCAGACGCGCAGATCGGCGAGGGATGCTTTTTGCGCGAAGGCGCAAAGGTGTCAGCCCGCGTTGTGCTGGGGCGCGAGGTGATTTTGCAACCCGGTGCTGTGATTGGTGGCGATGGGTTTTCCTTTGTCACGCCTGAAGTCTCGGCGGTGGAAAAAGTGCGCGAGACGCTTAAGGACACAGGCGGCGCCAAGGCCCAGGCCTATGAGCGCATTCATTCGCTTGGGTCTGTACGGTTGGGGGATCGGGTTGAGGTGGGGGCCAATACCACCATCGACAAAGGCACCATCCGTGACACGGTGATCGGTGTTGGCACCAAGATAGATAACCTTGTGCAGATCGGACACAACTCGGTCACGGGCACGGATTGCCTGATCTGTGGCATGGTCGGGCTGGCCGGATCTGTCACCCTTGGCAACAATGTGGTGCTGGGCGGGCGTGCGGCGGTGGCCGACAACACCCGACTGGGCGATAACGTGGTGGCGGCCGGTGGCTCCAAGATCATCTCAAACGTGCCTGCGGGGCGTGTGGTGATGGGCTATCCGGCTACCAAGATGGATACGCAGATCGAGATGTATAAGTATCAGCGACGCCTCAAGCGGTTGTTTGATGACGTCGCTGCGTTAAAGAAAACTGTTTCAAAAGACGGTTAGAGATACTACATCCACCGCAAAGCGCTGATCGGATAATCGCACATGAGCATCAAAGACCGCGTCATCAAAATAATTGCAGAACAGGCCGTATTGGAGGTGGAGGACGTCACCGCCGATAGCAAGCTTGATGATCTGGGAATTGACAGCCTGGGATTGGTGGAAAGCATTTTCGCCATCGAGGAAGAATTCGATATTTCGGTGCCGTTCAATGCCAATGACCCAAGCGAGAGCGATTTTGACATCTCCTCGGTTGCGTCGATCATTTCGGGCATTGAAACGCTGGTGAAAGCGCAGACGTGAAACGGGTTGTCATCACGGGGGCGGGCACAATCAATGCGTTGGGTCATGATGTTCCCAGCACGCTTGAGGCCATGCGCGAGGGCCGGTGTGGCATTTCCGAGCTGGAATTCAGGGATGTGGAGCGCCTGTCCATTCGCATCGGCGGGCAGGTCAAAGGCTATGAGCCTGAGGGGCGCTTCAATCGCCAGCAACTGGCGTTGTTTGATCGCTTTACGCAGTTCACTTTGGTTGCCGCCCGCGAGGCAATCGCGCAATCGGGGTTGGAGTTTTCTGGCGAACTGGCCGCGCGCGCGGGGGTGGTGTTGGGCAATTCAGGGGGTGGTATGACCACGCTCGATGACAATTATCGCTCAGTCTATGAGGACGGCAAAAACCGGGTGCATCCCTTTGTGGTGCCCAAACTGATGAACAATGCGGCCGCCAGCCATGTGTCGATGGAGTTCAATCTCAAAGGGCCCAGTTTTACCGTATCGACGGCCTGTGCGTCCTCCAACCACGCCATGGCGCAGGCGTTTCAGATGGTGCATGGCGGTATCAGCCCGGTGATGATTTCAGGCGGATCAGAAAGCATGTTGTGCTTTGGTGGGGTCAAGGCCTGGGAAGGCCTGCGGGTGATGTCCAAGGATGCCTGCCGCCCGTTTTCAGCCAACCGCAATGGCATGGTACAGGGCGAAGGTGCCGGCATTTTTGTGTTTGAGGAATATGAGCACGCCCGCAAACGCGGGGCCGAGATTTTGGCCGAAGTGGCGGGCTTTGCCATGTCGTCGGATGCATCAGACATTGTTATGCCCTCCAAACAAGGCGCGGCGCGCGCCATTCGCGGCGCAATGCAGGACGCCAGGATCAACCCTGATGAGGTGGGCTATATCAATGCCCATGGCACCGGTACTGCCGCCAATGACAAGACCGAAAGTGCAGCTGTGGCCGATGTGTTTGGGGCGCATGCAGACAAATTGATGCTGTCGTCAACCAAATCCATGCATGGCCATCTGATTGGCGGCACGGGGGCCGTGGAATTGCTGGCCTGTATCATGGCGTTGCGAGATGGCGTTATCGCCCCCACGATCGGCTATGAAGAGCCGGACCCAGAATGCGCGCTGGACGTGGTGCCCAATGTGGCGCGCGAGGCCCATGTGGACGTGGCACTGAGCAACGCCTTTGCCTTTGGCGGGCTGAACGCTGTGCTGGCATTAAAGCGGGTGGGATAAGGGGTGAACGACCGCTTTGAAACCACAGCCCAGAGCTGAGCTTACAATTGGACCTCCCAGCCGGTGAACAGCCGCTTTAGCGGCCCGGCCATCGTCAGCCCCTCCCTTGGGCTGGCGATATGTCTGATCTAAAGCGTTTCGCGTAAAACCTGAATCAGAGGTTTTTCCCGAAACGCCTACAACGTTCATATGTCGCGGCGCGCATCGCCTTTTGCCTGCCTCAGGTTAAAGGCGATACGCTTTAGGTGCTTCTTTCGGTCTTATGGATGTTTTTTGCAGGCATAAAGCGCTTCGTGACACCTGTCGGATCGCCATCCCAGGGGGTGACGTTGGCCTTTTGTTGCCAGGTCCAAGCAAACGACAGCTTTGTCCCACATAACAGACACCTAACGAAAAACGCCGCTCGATTGGAGCGGCGTTTTGTCGGCTGATCTGGTTTGGTTGCTTTAGTTATCCAACACCGAGGTGTTTTCAAACGCAGCTGTGAAGCCAGACAATGACGCTTTGATTGTCACGGACTGATCCGGTGCTTGCGCGGGAATGATCGTCAGGTCGGCCGAAGCGCCACGTTTGAACGCATCAATGTCGTCCTGGGTCAGACCGATGCGCGCATAGCAGCCCACCAGGCTACAGAACGAATAGGAATACCCTTTGGCCTTGCCGCCATCGACGGAAATCTTCAGCTGTTCGCTCAGCAATGTGCCCAATGGCACCACCACAGTGGCCCCGGCAATGGCTTTGGAATTTGGCGGCAGACGGAAGATTGAAAACTCGGCAATCGGGTTGCCTGCATCTTCGTGCAGCAGCTGGAACATCTGACAAGGGTCTTCTTCGGCCTCGGAGCGGAAGCATTTCAACTGCCAATCGCCGTAGGTTTCTTTGACGTATGTCGGATCACCCTCGGCCGCCGCGACCTCCTGACCCATATCCAGGCCAGTATCGGTTGTGCCTTCGTCGGCTGTCCCTTCGCTGGCTGTGGTGTCTTCGGTGGCCGTTGTCTCGGGCGTGGCTGTTTCGGTTGTTTCAGCGGTGGCCGCATCTGAGGTGGCGGTGGTTGCTTCCTGCGCAAACGACATGGTGGCAAACCCGAGGGCGGCCATCAGCGGCAGGGTATAAATTAACTTGGGCATGGGTCCCCTATTTTCTCTATCTCATTTAGGTCAAATGCGCTCTAACACGGCGCGGCAATAGAGTCAGGAGATAATAACAGGTGACGTCGGGGTTCAAGGCAGAAATCCGCCTTGCACGCAGAGGTTGAGCGCGCTGCAACCTCTTGAAAAAGCAAAAGAGGCCAGAAGGCCTCTTTCATTGTTATCTCCTTGCCGGACTGGCCGACTTAATATTATGGACCGGACGCTAGGCCAGATAAAATCACCCGTCAACAGCCAATCTGTAAGTTAGAGCGTTTCGGGTAAAACCTGAATTAGAGGTTTTGCCGAAACGCTTTGGGTGCAAAAAGTAAGGCTGTGAAGCTCTGGCAAAAATCTCTGGCAAAAAAAGGGCCGCACCCGGGGGCGCGGCCAGTCTGACAGGGAGGAAGTCACTCGGAGGCAAGAGGACACGAGCCCCGGAGCAACATTCATACTGGCGGTTAAGTCTTAACTTTGTATGTTCAGACCGTGGAAATAATACGGCATCGGAGCAAACCCTTGGAAAATAGCATATTTATTGGTGGTGGTGGCCCTGATTATGGCACAAAACAGGGGTTGAGCCTGAAGTATTCCAATCGACATGGGTTGATTGCGGGCGCCACGGGCACCGGCAAGACGGTGACGTTGCAAATTCTGGCCGAGGGTTTCTCGGCTGCGGGCGTGCCGGTATTTTTGTCTGATGTGAAGGGGGATCTATCTGGATTGGCCGCTGCTGGTAGTGCGGATTTCAAGCTGCATGAGGCCTTTGCCAAACGGGCTGCCACCATCGGGTTTGATGAGTATCGCTATGACAGCTTTCCGGTGACCTTCTGGGATTTGCTGGGTCAACAGGGCCATCCGGTGCGTACCACCGTGGCTGAAATGGGGCCATTGTTGTTGTCGCGCCTGCTGGATCTGACCGGTGCCCAGGAAGGGGTGATGAACATCGCCTTTCGTGTGGCTGATGAGCAGGGCATGCCGCTGCTCGATCTGAAGGACTTGCAGGCCTTGCTTGTCTGGGTTGGTGAAAGCAACAAAGAGCTGTCACTGCGGTATGGCAATGTCTCGGTTCAATCTGTTGGGGCGATTCAGCGCCAATTGCTGGTGTTGGAAAACCAGGGTGGCACGCAGCTGTTTGGTGAACCGGCGCTGGATCTGGCTGATCTGATGCAGGTCACACCCGAGGGCCGGGGCCAGATCAACATTCTGGCGGCCGATAAACTGATGGGCAGCCCGCGCTTGTATGCGACGTTTTTGTTGTGGCTGCTGTCTGAGTTGTTTGAGACCTTGCCCGAGGTCGGTGATCCGGACAAACCCAAGTTGGTGTTCTTCTTTGATGAGGCACATCTGTTGTTTGACGACGCGCCCGATGCCTTGGTCGATAAGGTCGAGCAAGTGGCGCGGCTGATCCGCTCCAAGGGGGTGGGGGTGTATTTCATCACCCAGAACCCTGATGATGTGCCCGAGGATATTCTGGGCCAGTTGGGAAACCGGTTTCAGCATGCATTGCGGGCATTCACGGCGCGCGATCAACGGGCGTTGTCCCGCGCGGCGGAAACCTATCGCCCCAACCCGCGGTTTGACACGGTTGAGGCCATTCGGGATGTGGGCACGGGCGAGGCGGTGACATCAATGTTGGCTGACAAGGGCGTGCCAGGGGTCGTGGAACGCACGCTCATTCGCCCGCCGTCATCCAAGCTGGGGCCGATCAC
>Ga0209121_10001774_pt1 | contig 22574 bp, 23 predicted proteins | sample Cruoilmetagenom3_FD_187292 | JGI IMG/M metagenome (GOLD analysis project Ga0209121, IMG submission 187292) | Oil polluted marine microbial communities from Coal Oil Point, Santa Barbara, California, USA - Sample 3 (SPAdes) (version 2) | ecosystem: Environmental > Aquatic > Marine > Oil seeps ... | reverse complement strand
TCTTCGGTCATGAAGAACAGGACGTGGGCAAATTGCTGTGCGCCGATCTGAAGGCCAAAGCTGCCTTTGGTGGCCGAATAGTAATCCACTGAGGTACCACCCACACGCAATGCGCCGCGACCATAGCCACCACCGGCAATAAAGCCTGCTTCGGTGACAAGCGGCATGACCAGAATGCCAGCGGCCTTACCGGCCAGATCCTGCGTATTGGGGTAATTGGTGTAGAGATAGTTCAGCGTTGTGTCAGCGCGCGCGTCGATGCGTGGTGCGCCATTGCTGCCGATGCCGTTGCCGCAAGCCGCCAGAAGGGGTGTGCCTGCAAGCGCACCAAGGGTGAATGTGCGTCTGTTAAGATGTGTCATGTTGACTGCTCGTTTATGTTGCCTGACTGATATGCCGGTCTTTTGCTGACCGATCTGACACACAGTATAGGGGCAGGGGATGGCGCTGTCACTAAGGATTGTGATTTGTGCGCGGGATGGCGCTTAGATATCAGATCACGCCAGGGCGCGGGCCAGATCAGGTGCGAAGTAGCTGAGCACCCCATCGCACCCGGCACGTTTGAAGGCCATCAGGCTTTCCACCATCGCCTTGTCGCCATCGATCCAGCCGTTTTGCGCAGCCGCTTTGATCATCGCATATTCACCTGACACCTGATAGGCAAAGGTTGGCGCGCCAAAGGTGTCTTTCACCCGCCGACAGATGTCCAGATAGGGCATTCCGGGTTTGATCATGACCATATCAGCGCCTTCGGACAGATCACGTTCAACCAGCCGCAGAGCCTCGTCTGAATTGGCCGGATTCATCTGATAGGTTTTCTTATCCCCCTTCAGGGCGCCCGATGCACCCACGGCATCGCGAAATGGCCCATAAAAGGCCGAGGCGTATTTTGCAGCATAGCTCAGCAGCAGTACGTTTTTGTGATCCTTCGCTTCGAGTGCCGCGCGGATAGCACCGATGCGGCCATCCATCATGTCAGAGGGCCCGATAATATCGACGCCAGCCTCAGCCTGCGACAGCGCCTGTTTGATCAGCGCCTCAGTGGTTTCATCATTCACGATCTCACCATCACGCACGAACCCGTCGTGACCCGTGTCAGAATAAGGATCAAGCGCCACATCCGTCATGATAGCAATGTCGGGCACGCCAGCTTTGATCGCGCGGGTGGCACGGTTTGACAGATTGTCGGGGTTCCAGGCCTCGGCGCAATCGGCTGTTCGGTGTGCATCACCGGTGTAGGGAAAGAGGCAAATCGCCGGAATACCCAGATCTGCCGCCTCGCGGGCCGCTTCGACCACGCGGTCAACCGAGCGACGAACCACGCCGGGCATTGAGGGCACGGGCTCTTCTATGCCCTCGCCATCGCGCACAAACACAGGCCAGATCATATCAGAGGCGGAAAGCGAGTTTTCCGCAACCAACGCGCGAATCGCAGCTGATTTGCGTGTGCGGCGTAGCCGGGTGGCGGGGAAAGGGCCGATCGTTGGACGCATGATTTTGCCTTTAAGGTAACGATTGCCACTGAGTGACACGGAAATTCGAGCATCTCAAGGGTAGGAATTGCCGCGCTGCCCGGTTAAGAGAGGCGAAACCCCGGAATTTGAGGCGCAGGTTTGGACTGGTACGAAAGCGTTTTTGAACTCATCGACATGCGCAGTTTTTCGAACCTCTGGTTCTGGATTGCACTGGCTGTGCTGTGGTCCTCCGTAAGCCATTGGGTGTTGGGGGTGCCATGGGACATGGTGCTGCGCGCGCGCAAGGAGCAAGACGGCGAGGCGGTCGATGATCTGATGGATCTGGTGCGCATCAATGTGAACCGCATTTTGTACATCACGCAGGCCTCGGGCCTCTTGACGGTCGGATTTATCAGCTTTGCACTGACGGCGATGTTCACACTTGGGTTTTTCTATCACAATGAATTTGCGCAGGCTTTGTTTTTGCTGGGGTTTCCCACGGCAATGGTGGCGCTGCTGTCAGTTTCCACAGCGCAAAAAATACGCAAATTGGAACCCGAGGGTGAAGTACTGTTCAAACGGCTCAGCCTGCACCGGGTGTTCACCCAAATCATCGGCATGGTCTCTATTTTTGTGACAGCGATCTGGGGAATGTTGCAGAACATGACCGCCAGTGTGTTGTTCTGATTGCCCGCGCTTGATGCAAAACGGCGATGACTTTCCCACATCATATCACCGTCAGTGGCGCGCCCGAGGGCTATGACGCTCAGCTGATCCTGCGCGAGATTGAAAAGACCGGCGCGCCGGTTTGCCATGTGGCACGCGATGACAAACGCATGGCCGCCATGGCCGAGGCCCTGCGGTTCTTTGCCCCTGATATGCCTGTTGTGCAGTTCCCTGGTTGGGATTGTCTGCCCTATGATCGCACATCGCCCAATGCTGATATTTCGGCGGCGCGTATGGCCACGCTGGCGGGGCTGGTGCATCAGATGCCCGGCCAATATGTGCTGCTGACCACGTTAAATGGCGCCACGCAACGTGTGCCTGCCCGCGAAGTTTTGCGCGAGGCGGCCTTCAAGGCGCAGGTGAACTACCAAATTGACGAGTCGGCCCTGCGCGCCTTTCTGACCCGAATGGGGTTTAGTCAGGCCCCCACCGTGATGGAGCCGGGTGATTATGCTGTGCGCGGTGGAATCATTGATATTTACCCCCCCGGAGACAGCGGCCCGGTGCGGCTTGATCTGTTTGGCGATGTGTTGGATGGCATCCGCCGGTTTGACCCGGCAACCCAGCGCACCATCGAAAAACTGGATGTGATCGAACTGGCGCCTGTGTCTGAGGTGATCCTGGATGAGGCCGCAATCACCCGGTTTCGCCAGAACTACCGCGTTGAATTTGGCGCCGGGCGAGGCGAAGACCCCCTATATGAGGCCGTCAGTGCCGGGCGCAAACATCAAGGTGTTGAGCATTGGCTGCCGTTTTTCCACAAGACGCTTGAGACATTGTTTGACTATTTGCCAGATGTGACCATCAGCCTGGATGATCAAATGGAGGCGGCGCGCCTGGCACGTTGGGAAGCTGTGGCGGATCAATACGGCGCGCGCCAACACGCAATGACCCAAAAGGGGCGCGATGATACGGTGTATAAACCGATTGCGCCTGAATTGCTGTATCTTGATGATAGCGCATGGAAGGCGGCAGTGGGCGATCGCCGCGTGCTGAAGCTGGTGCCTTTGCCACAGGCCCTGGGGCCGGGGGTGATTGACGCGGGCGGGCGAATCGGCCGTGATTTTGCACCCGAGAGACAGCAAGAAAGTATCAGCCTTTTCGGGGCGTTAAAGGACCATATTAATGCGCGATTGGCCGAATCTCCGGTGCTGTTGGCGTCCTATTCTGAGGGCGCGCGCGAGCGTATGGAGGGCCTGCTTGAGGATGAGGGGCTGATCGGATCTGTCACGGTGCGCGACGCCGCCGCGATTGGCCGCCATGGCTTGCACCTGGCGGTTTGGCCGCTGGAACATGGCTTTGCCGCGCCCGATCTGACGGTGATCTCAGAGCAAGATATCCTGGGTGATCGGCTGATCCGCGCCCCCAAGCGCAAACGCCGGGCCGAGAATTTCCTGAGTGAAGTGCAGAGCCTTTCACCCGGTGATCTGGTGGTGCATGTGGACCACGGGATCGGCCGCTATCACGGCATGGAGGTGATCACGGCGGCAGGGGCTGCGCATGAGTGTCTTGTGCTGGAATACGCCGAGGCCGCGAAGCTGTATTTGCCTGTGGAAAACATCGAATTGCTGAGCCGTTATGGGCATGACGAAGGGCTGCTGGACCGATTGGGTGGTGGGGCCTGGCAATCCAAGAAGGCCAAGCTGAAGGAACGCATCCGCGAAATGGCGGACAAGTTGATCCGGATTGCAGCCGAGCGCGCCCTGCGCCGTGCCCCGGTGATGGCACCCGAGCATCACGCCTGGGAAGAGTTTGCCACCCGGTTTCCGTATCAGGAAACTGATGATCAACTGCGCGCCATTGAGGACGTTCTGAATGATCTGGAAGCGGGCACGCCGATGGATCGGCTGATTTGCGGCGATGTGGGGTTTGGCAAAACCGAAGTGGCCATGCGCGCGGCCTTTGTCAGTGCGATGAGCGGCAAACAGGTGGCGGTAATTGCCCCGACAACATTGCTGGCGCGCCAGCACTATCAGAGCTTTGCCGAGCGGTTTCGCGGGTTTCCCGTCACGGTGCGCCCGCTCAGCCGGTTTGTCACCGCAGGCGAGGCCAACAAAACCCGCGAAGGCATGGCCAACGGGCAGGTCGATATTGTGATCGGCACCCATGCGCTGCTGGCCAAAAACATTCGGTTCAAGGATCTGGGCCTGTTGGTGATCGACGAAGAACAACGCTTTGGGGTGGGCCACAAAGAGCGCCTGAAAGCGCTGCGCAGTGACGTGCATGTGTTGACCCTGACGGCGACGCCCATTCCGCGCACCTTGCAGCTGAGCCTGTCAGGCGTGCGTGATCTGAGCATCATCGGCACGCCCCCCGTAGACCGCCTGTCGATCCGCACCTATGTGAGCGATTTTGACTCGGTGACAATCCGTGAGGCCCTGTTGCGCGAGCATTATCGCGGTGGGCAGTCGTTCTATGTGGTGCCACGGATCAAAGACCTGCCGGAAATCGAGGAATTCCTGAAAACGCAGGTGCCAGAAGTATCGTATGTGGTGGCACACGGCCAGATGGCTGCGCGTGATCTGGATGACCGGATGAATGCCTTTTATGACGGCAAATACGATGTGTTGGTGGCCACGACGATTGTCGAATCGGGGCTTGATATCCCCACGGCCAATACGATGGTCATCCATCGGGCGGATATGTTTGGGCTGGCGCAGCTCTATCAAATCCGCGGCCGAGTGGGGCGCTCAAAAACCCGCGCATATGCCTATCTGACGACCAAGCCGCGTGTGCCGCTGACGCCCAGTGCCCAAAAACGGCTGCGGGTTTTGGGCTCGCTTGATACGTTGGGGGCAGGATTTACACTGGCCTCGCAAGACTTGGATATTCGCGGCGCAGGCAATCTGCTGGGCGAAGAACAATCCGGCCAGATGCGCGATGTGGGATACGAGTTGTACCAATCCATGCTGGAAGAGGCGATTGCCAAGATCAAAGCCGGGGAATTGGAAGGCCTGTCAGAGGCGGATGATCAATGGGCACCGCAGATTAATCTTGGTGTGCCGGTGCTGATCCCGGCAACATATGTGCCCGACCTTGACGTGCGCCTTGGATTATATCGCCGTCTCAGTGGGTTACATAGCAAAGTTGAACTTGAGGGCTTTGCGGCTGAACTGATTGACCGCTTTGGCAAATTGCCACGCGAGGTCAACATGCTGATGTTGATCGTGCGGATCAAAGCGATGTGCAAGAAGGCCGGAATTGCCAAACTGGATGGCGGGCCCAAGGGCGGCACCATTCAGTTCCACAATGATAAATTTGCCTCGCCGCAAGGGCTGGTGGACTTCATTCAGGCCCAAAATGGCCTGGCCAAAGTGCGCGATAACAAGATTGTCGTGCGCCGGGATTGGCGCAAAGAAGGCGACAAGATCAAAGGCGCCTTTGCGATTGCCCGTGATCTGGCCGAGAAGGTTGTGGCCGAAAAGAAGAGGCGCAAAAAGGCGGGCTGACCTATCTACCCGGTCAGATGATCGGCTTAGGCATAATCGCTCAAAAGCGCGGCAAAGTGCGATTGTGTCAGATGAAAGAAGCGCTCATTATGCCAAAGCGTGTCATCGGCATCAAAGGCCACAGTAGTCAGTTTTTGCGTCATTTGCCTCTTGGGCGCGATGGCCCCTTTTCTAATGTGGTGCAAAGGTTATATAGACCCCTGACCAACCGTCACGGTACCAGATATGATCCTAAGCAATATCATCATGGCAGGCCCGAACGACGATGACAACGACACCTCCGTTGTTGTTGAAACGCGGCCCAAGACCAAGCGGCCACCTTTGTACAAGGTGTTGCTGCTGAATGATGACTATACGCCGATGGAATTTGTCGAAGCGGTTTTGATGCGGTTTTTCCACATGGATTATGCACAGGCAAATGCCATCATGCTGACGGTTCACAAAAAAGGCGTGGCCATTGTGGGCGTGTTCAGTCACGAGATTGCCGAAACGAAAGTCGCGCAAGTGATGGATTTTGCCCGCCAGCATCAGCATCCTCTGCAATGCACTTTGGAAAAAGAATAGCATGCTGATGTGCATGACGGAAAAAACCTAGGTGTTGGGAATTCGCTTATCCTTGGCCGTTGATGGCGGGCTGCTGAGCTGGCCTGATGAGGGCCGGATCGCTGTCTTTGCGCCGCGCGCTGGCGCAGACCTGAGTGCGCTTCCAAAAGACCGGGTTGAGGTGATCACCGGCTTCAAGCCTGATTTTGATACCTTTGAGGCGCAAGGGTTTGCCTGCGCTGTGGTGCCTGATGGGCGCTATGCCGCGTCGGTGATCTGTCTGCCGCGTGCCAAACACCGCGCCCGCGCTTTGGTGGCTCAGGCCGTTGCTGTCAGTGATGGGATGGTGATCGTGGATGGGGCCAAAACCGACGGTGTTGAAAGTATCCTAAAGGAATGTCGCAAGCGGGTTGATGTGTCAGCCCCTATTTCAAAGGCGCATGGGAAGATATTTTGGTTTCACCCAGAGCCCGCGTTTGATGACTGGACTGCGCAACCCCAACAGATCGAAGGTGGATATACCACGGCCCCCGGCGTGTTTTCCGCCGATGGCATTGATCCCGGATCGGCCATGCTGGCCGAGAGCCTGCCGGTCAAACTGGGGGCTCAAGTGGCTGATCTTGGCGGCGGGTGGGGGTATCTGAGTGCCCGCGCATTGGAGCGCGACACGATTAAGGCGCTGCATCTGGTAGAAGCAGACCATGGTGCCTGTGATTGCGCCCGTATCAATATACCCGATCCGCGGCTGAGCATCCATTGGGCGGATGCCACCGTTTGGGCTGCCCCTGCCAAAATGGACACGGTGATCATGAACCCGCCGTTTCATACGGACCGCGCGGCTGATCCTGATCTCGGCCGGGCCTTTGTGGTGGCGGCGGCGCGGATGCTGGCCCCGTCGGGGCATTTGTGGATGGTTGCCAACCGCCATCTGCCCTATGAGGACACGCTGAGCCAGCATTTTGCCGCCGTTGAAGAGGTTGCAGGCACCACGAAGTTCAAAATTCTGCACGCAACACGCCCGTCTCGTAAGGCGCGATGAATTGGCCTAAGCTGGCGCATGGAATCAGGGAAAGGGATGTCCCAATATGTCCAAATCTATATCTGGTAAGACCGCAATTATCACTGGAGGAGCCAATGGAATTGGCCTGGCGATAGGGCGGCATTTTGCTGACCAGGGCGCCAATGTGATGTTCGCTGATATGGACGAAGAGCAGCTGATCAAAGAGTTTGGCGAAACCAACGAAGGTGACCCGATCCGTTATTTTGCGGGTGATTTGCGCGAAAAACTGACCATTGCCAACCTGTTGTCAGCCACGATTGATGCCTTTGATCAGGTGGATATTCTGGTCAACGCCGCGCGGCAAGTGATGCCATCGGACCCGCTGAACCCCGATGATGATGCGGTCACGACACTGATCAATCAAAACCTGATGCCCGCATTGCGATTAAGTCAATTGGTGGCCAAACGCATGATCAAACAAGCCGAAGGCCGCGAAGACGGCATGGCAGGGTCGATCGTGAACCTGTCTTCGGTGGCCTCAAAGCTGTGCCATCCTGAATTGATGGCCTTTTCAATGGCCTCTGCCGCGCTGGACCAAATGACACGATCTCTGGCTGTGGCATTGGCATCTGATAAAATACGGGTGAACGCGGTGGCGTTTGGGTCTGTCATGTCGGCCTCGTTGAAGGGCGCATTGAAAGAACACCGTGATTATCGCGCTGAGATTGAGGCGCATACACCGCTGGGCCGCATTGCGTCGTCCTCGGAACTGGCGGAAGCGGCACAGTTTTTGGCCAGCGATGCGTCAGGGTTTATGACCGGGCAAATCATGACCATTGATGGCGGGCGCAGCTTGTTGGATCCGGTCAACGTAGCTGCACATTGAGGGTTGGACATGAGCTCTGATTTCAAACAAGAAAAGCGCCGCGCGGCGTCGTGGTTTCGCACGTTGCGAGATCAGATTGTCACCGCCTTTGAGGGGTTGGAAACAGCCCATGATGGCGATGGTCCCCCAGGGCGCTTTGAGCTGCGCGAGACAAAACGCGACAGTGCCGATGGTGCGGATGCGGGCGGCGGATTGATGAGCGTGATGCGCGCTGGCCGGGTGTTTGAGAAGGTGGGCGTCAACGTCTCGGAAGTATACGGCGAACTGGGGGACGCCGCGCAAAAGGCGATGGCGGCGCGCGGTGTTCCGGGGATGAAGGATGACCCACGGTTCTGGGCCTCGGGCATCAGTCTGGTGGCCCATATGCAAAACCCGCACGCACCGGCGGTTCACATGAACACCCGCATGTTCTGGACGCCGGGTGCATGGTGGTTTGGCGGTGGGTCCGATCTGAACCCATGTATCGAGTATGACGAAGACACGGCGCATTTCCATGGTGTCCAAAAGGCGCAGCTCGACCCGCATGGGGAGGGTTTATACACCGAGCTAAAGGCCTGGGCGGATGAGTATTTCTATGTTCCACACCGGGGCCGCGCGCGTGGGGTTGGTGGCATTTTCATGGATGATCGCAACTCGGGCGACTGGGAGGCGGATTTCGCGTTGACCCAAGACATCGGCCGCGCATTTCTGCCGGCCTATCTGCCTTTGGTGGAAAAACGTATCGCGCAAAGCTGGTCTGATGCTGACAAGGATGTTCAACTGATCCACCGTGGTCTTTATGCCGAATATAACCTGGTCTATGACCGGGGCACAAAGTTTGGTTTGGCCACAGGCCATGATGCCGATGCGGTGCTGATGAGCCTGCCACCCATGGCAAAATGGGTTTAATCCTGGCGCGTTAGATCGGCCAATACCTGTGCACGTTTTTCGGCCAACGGCCCGGTGCCATCTTTCCAGCGACGATGAATCCAGAACCATTGATCCATATGCTGGCGCACCTGAGCCTCAAGCCGGTTGTTGAAATCCTGCGTCATTGTCACCGCATCGGTGGGGGGGATTTCATCTTCGACCAACACATGAAAGCTGTGCCCGTCGGGATTGCGAATACCCCAGACCGGAATCAGCGGTGCGTTGTATTTTAATGCCATTTCAGCGGTCGCCAATGAGGTCAGCGCAGGCTGGCCAAAGAAGGTGAGCGGCACGCCGTCATGGGCGTTCAGATCGTTCAGGATCGCCACGACTCCGCCACCGCGCAGATGTTTGACCATCTGCATCATACCGCGCCGACCTTGTTCAAATAGTGGTTCGCTCACCGATCGCATCGCCTGCATGTAGTGTTTGTTGAAGGGCCTGTTGGTGAGCGGGCGGTAAAAGCCGCCCATGTGAAAGCCCTGTTCGATCATCGCCACGCGCGCGGCATTGAAATTGCCAAAATGACCGGTGACAAAAACCACTGGTCGGCCAGCTTTGCGCGCGGTGCGCAGGGTCTCTAATCCGGGGCCAGAGATGGGAACATTGCGCGCCAGTTCTTTGAATTCGCGAGAGTACATCTCCATCATGCTGCGCCCCGCGTTGTCAGGAACAGAGCGGGTCAGGGCACGAACATCGGCGGCGGATAGGTTTGGGCACGCATGGGCCAGGTTTTCCCGCACGCGGCGGCGATACCCGGCCAAGGGGGCCAGCACGCGTGCCGTCAGCCATCCGGCAACCGGGACGCGCCAGCGATAAGGCAGCACACGGGCAATCACCAAAGGCGCATAAAGTGCAGCCCCGATCAGACGTTCGGAGATTGGGATATTTTTGTTGGGTTGATCGGTCATGCCGTGGCGCGTTTCATATCGTTGAGGGCTTTGCAATACGCGGGGCGGGTGCCCATCGCAAGCCTGTTAGGGCTGGCGTGGCAAGCCGACACCAATCATGGAATCGCGCGTCACCAATTCCGCCAGTTCGCCCTGAGACAAATCATCCGTACCAGCCGGGCGCGCGGGCAACACGATATAGCGCATGTCAGCGGTGCTATCGTGGACGCGCAGCGTTGTGGTGTCGGGCAGGTTGAGGCCGAATTCACGCAACACCGCGCGCGGTTCAGACACAGCCCGCGAACGATACGCGCGGGTTTTGTACCAATCAGGCGGTAGGCCGAGCAGATTGCGCGGATAACAACTGCACAAAGTACACACGATAAGGTTATGAATTGTATCGGTATTTGCGACGGCAACCAGGTGCATTGGGCCGATGTCAAACCCCATGTCACGGCTGGCAGTCGAGGCGTCGGCCAAAAGCTGCGCTTTGAAATCCGGGTCAACCCAGGCGCGCGCGACAACTGCGGCACCGTGCGACGGGTTACGCGCATCCATCGCATCAATCTGGGCGGTGATGTCGGCTTGGGCTAAATGGCCCTTTTCCACCAGAATTTCACGCAGGGCGATTTCCATGGTTTGCCAATAGGTGAGTGGCTCGTCATTGTCGGGGCGAAACGGATGGCCCGAAGGGCTGAGATTGTCATGATCATGATGGTCGTGGGGCATCTGTTCAGACCCTTTCCAGCCAATGGTCGTAAACTTCGGCATCGATGGTGTCGGCAGGGTTTTCGGCGTTATCTCCCCAGACTTCTGCCATGGTAAAGCGGACACGATACAGCGGTTTGGGATCTGCCTTGTGACGATACGCCAATTGTTCGGGGTTAGCGAAATTGCCCAAATCCCGCTCAATTACGCCGGTTTTGCCGCGCAGATAATACGGCGCACGCACATGGCCCGGTGGATAGATGGCTTTGATGCGCACATGCTCAGCCATTGTTGGCCTCGCCATATGTGGGGCCGCGCGCCTGAACTTCGGCCATGCGGGTGCCCAGCTCTTCCAGGGTATAGAGCCCGGCTTCAATCAGGTTTTGATTGATCGAGGCGATCCATCGTTCGTAATAGCTGTATTTTTCAAAGGTGTCCTCGCCCATATCCTCAAGCGCGCGGCGCAGCCCGTCAACGCTCAGAAATCCCTTGTTGCCACATAAGACCATCAGCGCATCCACGCGTTTTTCCCATAGGGCAAAGTCGTGACCTTCCATTGGGATGGGGCCTGCGGGCATACCGCCCATATCGTGCCATCGGCGTCCGTCTGTATCGCTCATGATCTGAACCTAGGCGGGGCGCTATCGTCTGTCCAGCCCGAGGGATGTCTTGGTGCTTATTCGTCCCCAGACTCTTCGGGGATCAGCAGGGTAATGTCGCCACTGGCCTCTAACGTGCGGATGCCGTTGATAACAGCCGTCATTGCCTCTTCGCCATCCTGCGTTTTGATTTGGCCCATTTCGCTCATTTCCTCGCGCAAACCATCGGCCATGCGGGTGGACAGGTTTGAGAGCACGAATTCTGAGGCGGCCGCCATGTCATCACCGGCATCACTGGCAGCCTTTAGGGCCGTGGCCAAAACACTTTGGTCCACTTCACGGATGGCCTTGGGAATATCCAGCGCCTTGAGGCGTTCGGGAATATTGGTGAAGGTGAAAATGGCGCGCCGCACCAGTTTGGCAAATTCTTCATCTGTTTCATCCAGCCCCACCAGCACATCATCACGGGTGATCGCGGGCGAGAAATTGAGGATGGCACCGACACGTTCCACCGGGCCGTCGGCAAAGGCGGTTTCGGGGAGGTCATGCAATTGCGCGGCCAGTGACAGCCCGATGCGATCAACTGCGTCAGGGGTCACCGATTCGGTGCGTGACATTTCAAGAGCAATCTGGCGGGCGGCGCGGCCGGGCAGGCGGCCCAGCAAATCTGCTGCGCGCACCACCTCAAGTTTGGAGAGCATAACGGCAGCTACCTGGGTGCTTTCAGTTTCCAGGATTGGCAATAACTGCTCAGGTTCCGCCTTGCAGACCTGACTCCAGGGATCACCAAATTGGCGCACACCGGCCTCTTTGCGCAGCCGGGCGGCGGTTTGCGGGCTGATGCGCCCGTCCAGTGCTGATAGTGCCCCCGATACACCACGCGGAAAGACAAGGCCCATGGCCTCAATTTCATGGGCGAACTCGGCCACGACATCGGCCAAGGTGGAGCGATCAACATAGCGCATGGACCCCATCTGCGTGGTTAACCGCGCTTGCAATGGTTCGGGCAGGTCGGTCAGGGGCACTTCAGCGCCTTCGTTCAGCAAAAACCGCACGATAATGGCGGCCTTTTGCTGTCGGGTCAGGTGATCTGCGCCTGTGCGCGCAGGCCTGTGACCGGGCATTTGAACAGGCTCAATTCGAGCCAAAGGAAGAGGGTCGGACATCCGTGCGCCTTTGCTGTGGTCGTCACAGGGTAAGCAAGCGGAGTGAAGAAAAGTCTAAGGCCCAATGCAATTTCCATCCGTACCGGCAAGGTATTGAGACAATTGGACCTAATTCAAGCAGGTCAACAGGAGGCTTGCAGCACACCAGTGGCCCCACACCTGAGTAACACAAAGGCGCGGGGGCAGGGGATAGACATATTGCTGAGCCGGATTCCTAGTCTTTGAAGACCCGGGCAAAGATCGTATCTACATGTTTGGTGTGATAGCTCATGTCGAACTTCGCTTCGATCGCATCTGTCCCAAGGGCGGCACATACATCCGGGTCTGACAGAAGTTCTTCTTTGAAATCAGTGCGATGTTCCCAGACCTTCAACGCATTGCGTTGCACCATTGCATAGGCATCCTCGCGGCTGACGCCCGCCTGAGTGAGCGCCAAAAGCACACGTTGGCTCATCACCAAGCCGGGGAATTTGTTCATGTTATCCAGCATGTTGTCAGGAAAGATCAGCATTTTGTCGATCACACCGGTCAGACGGGCCAATGCGAAATCAAGCGTCACAGTGGCATCCGGGCCAATCATCCGCTCGACTGAGGAATGCGAAATATCACGTTCGTGCCAAAGCGCGACGTTTTCCATCGCAGGCACCACGGCCATACGCACCAGACGGGCCAGCCCAGTCAGATTTTCGGTCAGCACCGGGTTCTTCTTGTGGGGCATGGCCGACGAGCCCTTTTGACCCATCGAGAAAAACTCGGCCCCCTCCAGCACCTCGGTGCGTTGCATGTGGCGGATTTCAATGGCGACGTTTTCAACTGACGACGCAATGACACCCAACGTGGCAAAGAATGCAGCGTGGCGGTCACGCGGGATGACTTGGGTTGAAATCGGCTCGGGTGTCAGGCCCAGTTGGGCGCAAACGTGTTCTTCGACCGCAGGATCGACATTGGCAAATGTACCAACCGCACCCGAGATTGCACCGGTGGCGATTTCTTCGCGCGCCGTGCGCAGGCGCGTCAGGTTACGGTCCATTTCAGCATAAAACCGCGCAAAGGTCAGGCCCATGGTGGTGGGTTCTGCATGGATGCCGTGGCTGCGGCCCACACGCAGGGTGTCTTTGTGCTCCAAAGCGCGGCGTTTCAGGGCTGCCAGCAGGGCTTGCAAATCGTCAATCAGGATGTCAGCCGCGCGGGTCAGTTGCACGTTAAAGCAGGTGTCCAGCACATCAGAGGAGGTCATGCCCTGATGAACAAAACGCGCTTCGTCACTGCCCACATGTTCGGCCAGATGCGTGAGAAAGGCGATGACGTCATGTTTGGTGACGGCCTCGATTTCGTCAATGCGCGCCACGTCAAACTCAACGTCTTTGGCCTTCCATACGGCCTCGGCGTTTTCACGCGGGATCACGCCCAGATCGGCCATCGCATCACAAGCGTGGGCTTCGATCTCGTACCAGATGCGGAATTTGGTGGCGGGCTCCCAGATGGCAACCATTTCGGGGCGGGAATAACGGGGAATCATGTGACGAGCCTTTGGTTTATCGCTATGTGTTGGCGCGGGTTTAACCGGGCAGGCAGGAAGCGGCAAGGCAATGGCACTAACACTGGACGATTTTGAAGGCGCGTGGGTATTGGAACGCAGGATTATGCATGACGATGCCCCCGACGCCCAGTTTCGCGGCTCGGCCCGCTTTGCGCCAGATGGCGACGGGATGCTGTATGAAGAAAAGGGATTGCTGAAAGTTGAAGGCCACCGCCCGGTGAGTTCGCAACGCAGCTATCTTTGGCGCGAGGGCGAGGGGGCGCAGATTGACGTGATGTTTGACGATGGGCGCGCGTTTCATACGATTGACCCAACAGGGCCGCAGGCCACGCATTTCTGTGACCCTGACACCTATGAAGTGGCCTACCAGTTTGGCCAATGGCCTGACTGGATCAGCACCTGGAAGGTCAGCGGGCCACGCAAGTCATACAAGATGGTGAGCACCTACAGGCGCCCGGTACAGGGTGCAGATTAAGGCGCGCGGCGGCCTGTTAACCGGGGTGATGCACATCGCGGGGATGGCGTTGCAATGTCACCCCGCGCCAGCCAAAGGATAGCGCGGGGGATAGGTTTAGCTCAGCACCAGATGGGCCTGACCATCCGAGGTTTTCTCAACCGTGCGGCCTTGTGAGTTCAGCGTTGCTGTCACCTGTCGGCGCAAAGAGCTGAATTTGTCAGAGGCAACAACATCGACAGGTGTATCAAACACCACCGTTAGTTGCGTGTGGCTGTGGCCTTTGCGGCTGACTGATTTGATCAGGCCGACAAAGGCGTGGCCCAGATAGTGCCCCTGTACCGACTGGCCAATCTGCCAGCGTGGGGCAGGGGTGGCTGCACTTGCGGCGGCAAGGGTGTTCCAGTCCCGGTATCCCCATTGGCGCGCCACGGTTTCAAGAGCTGCGCCATGAGACATGTTGCTGCCCTGATCCGCCAGAGTTGAGCGCAAACGACGGGCTTGCGATTTGAGGGCGTCACGAGAGGGTAAAGTTGTATTCGTCATGGTTTCTTCCTCGGTGGTGTCATGATCCGAGAGCGGGTGTTCGCCTTGCCACCCGGCTATGACACATGAGGTCAGAAACGAGAGGGCCTAGATAGGTTCAGAACTTCACCACAGGCCAATGGGCCTTGCGAACGGCGGGGGCCTGAACCCCTTGAAGAGCGCACAGATAGGCACTGTGCGCTCACGGGTCAAGGATGGGTCATAGGGGTGTTGCGCGAAAGGCTCAGCTATGTGCGTGGGTAGGAACCAGATCGCGCAGGGTTGAATAAATTAGCAAGGAGGCCCCCACGGGCGGCGTATAGAGCAGCATCGTGGCCCCCAGCGTGTAGATGGTCAGCCGTTTTGGCAGGGATGTCGCATCCTGGGGTGGCAGGATTTCCCCCTCGACATTCACAACCTCGGGTTCGTGCCCTTCAAACTGTGGCGTGTGGGCGCGTATGAAATCCGGGTCCAGGGTAATATCACGGGTATAGGCGCGATCCCTTTTGAAACCACGCTCACTGGGGGTGCGGGGCGCACCATCGTGGGGCGTGCTAAAGTCGCGGTTCAGGATTTCAGTGACAGTGTCCACCAATTCAGTGCCCACTGGCTGGGTGGCATCGGCGTGGAATACGGTTTCAAAGTTCAGGTAGCTGTCCATATGTGTCACCAGAATGTCTTTGACGAATTCGCAGGTTTCACGATTGACCAACAAATTACCGCCGCTGGTGGCGTGGCCCACAGCAAAAACCAGAAAGGACGCGCCGCCTTCATAGGCCGCGGGCAACCAGCCCATCAATACCCGCAGGCTGTCTCGTTCCAGAATGGCGATGTCATCGCTGTCCCAGATCAAGCTGCGCCGTGTCAGGCCAAAGGGGCGGAACGAAATATCCAGCTCTTCGACGATATCCTCGAAACTCTGAGTAGGGGGAACACGAAACTCTAAAGCAGCTATTGTTCCAAAAGTCTCCTCGGCCATTTTCCTGTCCTCACGGTTTGCTGTTGCTGAGTTCAGAAAACCGGTGAAATTTGTTCTAAATTGGCCCCAATTGGGTTCTGGGAGGGGCAGTCAGTACTGACAGGGTGCTTTGCGGGTATTTCACGCAAAAAACCGCCTACGACGGGCGCAGACGGCTTGGTGTGGGCTTGATTGCAATGATGTGATCTGGTGCGTCAGCCGTCGATCTTGGCGCCCATGATGGCGATGGCTTTTTGATAGACACCGGCCGCGTTCCATTCCTTGATCACACGGAAATTGGGCTGGCCTTCCTGATAACCTTTGCCGGGTTTCCAGCCCTTCTGGCGCAGGAAATTGGCGGTTGAGGTCAGCGCATCGGTCTGGTTGTAAAAATTCACACGCCCGTCGCCGTTGCCATCAACACCGTATTTGACGGCATTGCCGGGCAGGAACTGGGTATGGCCCAGCTCGCCATGTTTGGCGCCTTTGGTGGCGGGTGTGATCGTGCCCTGATCCACCAGTTTCAACGCGCCAATGGCATGGGGCACAAAGAAATCGGACCGCCGACAATCATAGGCCAGCGTCGTGATGGCCGACACAACCGAGCTGTCGCCCATAAAGCCGCCAAAACCGGTTTCCATGCCGTGAATGGCAATCACAACGCCCGCAGGCACACCGTATTGGCGCTCAATCGCGTCATAGAAGCTGGCGCTTTTGGCTTTGCGTTTGCGGCCCTGACTGATGATCGTATTTGCGCCACGCACTTTCATGAATTTATCAAGCGAGTATTTGAAGCTTTTCTGATTGCGATCGGCTGCAATGGTCTTGGTCGCGTATTTTGCCCCGGCAAGGGCCTGCAAGCCGCGCTGACCTACTCCGGCGCGTTTAGCTTGGGATGCGAATGCGCCTTTCCAAGCTTCAAACCCACCCGAAGTATTGCCACAGGGTGCGGCCACTGCGGCGGCTGGCATCAACCAAATTGTGGCGGCGACAACAGCGGCGAAACTTGTACGATACATAACAAGAGGCTCCCTACCCAAACTTCGGATCAAGTTTAGACAAGCCAGACATCGGAACAAGGGCAAACTTATGCCAACGGGACAATCCGCCCACTCCGAGCAGAAAGCGGGCGGCTGGGAGCCAGATCAACTGGCCCGTCGTTAAAGGCGAAACGCTTTAGGGAATGATTGTTTGAAGCACCGTGGCGGCTTGTGCCACTGATCCAAATGCCTGTAGCGCCATGAATGTGCCGGTCAGAGCCGCTGCCTGATTGGCCAGCCGCAGGTTTTCGCCACGCAACAGGTTTATCACGATCAGTGCAATGCCAACGGGAAGGCACAACAGGGCCACGGCCATGGACATAAACCAGGCCGAAAGACGTAAGATTGGGGTTCGCTCACGAATCTCGGGCGTGGGTGGTGCAACTTGATCCTCGAGGTCTTCATCGGGTTCTAAAAACGCGGTGCGCAACGCGCCTTGATCTGCGTCGGCAATGGCCCAGGCGGCATTATGTTGCAGCTGACGATCCAACCGCTCGCTGCATTCTTCGATCTTTTGAAGCGCCAATATGGGGTGTGATACCTGTGTATCAGGGCGTGGTGAATTTCCGGCTTCGCGTGATTTAACTATAGGGGTGCCCATTGCGTCTGTGGCGCTCAGGAACTCATTTCCAGTTAACACTGCTTTGTGTCCCGCCCATATCACATGGTCGGCGTGAAGTGCGATCTGCAACGCGCGTAACAAATGGGCCAGAACGGTATCGTTGCTGATTTGGCGGGCATCCGATGCACCGGTGCGACATAGAATTTGCAGTGACAACACCACGTCAGCGGGTTTGCCCAATGCGCCAACCAACTGATCCCTCAACAAGGCAATGCGCACCTGATGATGGATGGTCTTAATCTGCGCGCTGGTGTCGGATACAATCCGAATTCCAGCAACATGGTGTTGCAACGCCTCAAATGCGGCGCTGATATGATTGCCTGCTTCGACAATGTCGATCTCTCTCATATTGAGAAAAACCAGACCTGACGAAACCCATGTTGTGCCTGTCCCCATTTTGGGTGTCTCGCAGTGTTGTTATTGTTTGGTCGTCCCAAATATGTGACACGAGATCATGTGATCAGTTTGTTTCAATTATGGAAACATCGCGGCGAATTGGCTGGATTGAGGCACAAGCCCAAGAGCATCCCAAAAAGAAAGGGCGCCGGTTTGCGGCGCCCTTCGTTGGTGTATCTGGTTTTGCTGTAAGGTTGATTAGCAGCTGTAGTACATTCCGAATTCCACCGGGTGGGGGGTATGTTCATACAGCTCGATCTCTTCCATTTTGAGGTCGATATAGCCGTCAATCTGATCTTTGGTGAACACATCACCGGCCAGCAGGAAGTCATGATCAGCCGCCAGGGCCTCCATCGCTTCACGCAAGGAGCCACAAACTGTGGGGATGCCGCTCAATTCTTCGGCAGGCAGGTCATAGAGGTTCTTGTCCATCGCCTCGCCTGGGTCGATCTTGTTCTTGATACCGTCAAGGCCGGCCATCAAAAGCGCTGCAAAGCAAAGATAGGGGTTTGCTGCGGGATCAGGGAAGCGGGCCTCAACGCGCTTGGCTTTGGGGCTTTCGGTCCATGGGATGCGTACACAACCCGAGCGGTTGCGCGCTGAATAGGCGCGCAGAACCGGGGCTTCAAAGCCAGGAATCAGCCGCTTATAGCTGTTGGTAGCAGGGTTGGTGAAGGCGTTCAGTGTTTTGGCGTGCTTCAGGATTCCGCCGATATAATACAGTGCCTCTTGTGACAGGTCAGCGTATTTATCGCCTGCAAACAAGGGCTTGCCACCTTTCCAGATTGACATGTTTACATGCATGCCGGTGCCGTTGTCGCCGTAGATTGGCTTGGGCATGAATGTCGCCGTTTTGCCATAGGCCTGTGCCACGTTGTGGATCACATATTTGTATTTCTGCAACTCATCTGCTTGCTTGGTCAGCGAGTCAAAAATCAGGCCCAATTCGTGCTGACATGACGCCACTTCGTGGTGATGCTTGTCCACCTTCATACCCAGGCGCTTCATCGTGCTGAGCATTTCGGAACGGATGTCCTGGGCGTCGTCGGTGGGGTTCACCGGGAAATAGCCGCCTTTGAGGCCAGGGCGATGGCCCATATTGCCCATCTCATATTCGGAATCGGTGTTCCATGAGGCGTCGATTGCATCAACTTCGTAGGATACTTTGTTGATAGAATTGGAAAAACGCACATCGTCAAACAAGAAGAACTCAGCTTCGGGCCCCATATAGGCCACATCGCCGATGCCTGAGGATTTCAAGTAAGCCTCGGCCTTTTGCGCTGTGCCGCGCGGGTCACGGTTATAGGGCTCACCGGTGTCCGGCTCAACAACCGAGCAATGCACACAGATTGTTTTCTCGGCATAGAAGGGATCAACATAGGCACTATCAGTGTCCAACATCAGCTTCATGTCTGAAGATTCAATGGATTTCCAACCGGCAATCGAGGAGCCATCAAACATGAAGCCCTCTTCGATGAAATCTTCGTCCACCAGATCGGCGACGATGGTTACATGTTGTAGTTTGCCACGCGGGTCGGTGAAGCGGATATCAACATATTCGATATCCTCGTCCGCGATGGTCTTGAGCAGGTCTTTCGCGCTCATGGCAGTCTTCCTTCAGTTTATGGGTGTCTTACAGGGCGTCCGGGCCGGATTCTCCGGTGCGGATACGAATGGCTTGTTCAACCGGGCTGACAAAGATTTTGCCATCGCCGATCTTGTCGGTTTTGGCGGCGTCGGTGATGGCCTGAATGGCGGCATCAACCTGATCATCGTCCAGAACCACGTCAATTTTCACTTTTGGCAGGAAATCGACCACATATTCGGCGCCGCGGTACAGCTCCGTATGGCCTTTCTGGCGGCCGAAGCCTTTGACCTCAATCACCGAGAGGCCCTGCACGCCAACGTCTTGCAGCGCTTCTTTCACTTCATCCAGCTTGAAAGGCTTGATAATGGCTTCGATCTTTTTCATGGGGGCCTCCTTGGCGCGGTCGTCTTATAGCGTGAGACCACTTCTATTCTGGGTGCTCAATCGGATAGGGTGAAATGGGTGCATCCGGCAGCGTTGCCGTGATTTAAATGCACAAAAAATGGGCAGAATGCCCGGATATTATGCTGAATTGAATCGCAAAGGATTACCCCATGACCGAATTGCTAACCGCCGCTCAAATGCGTGCCGTTGAGAGGGCCGCAATTGAGTCGGGTGAAGTGACTGGCCTGGAGCTGATGGAGCGCGCCGGGCGCGGCGTGGTTGAGGCCGTGTTTGAGGCATGGCCCGAACTGGCCAAAACCACGCACCGCGCCGTGGTTCTGTGCGGCCCCGGCAACAACGGCGGCGACGGGTTTGTCGTGGCTAGGTTGTTGAAGGACTGGGGTTGGGACGTGGAGGTGTTTTTATATGGAGACCCCGCCAAACTGCCACCTGATGCGAAAGTGAATTATGAGCGATGGGGGGAGATGGGGGAAGTAATAGACTTCTACGCGTGCCAAGAGATCCATTTGATTGGGGGGCACAACAAAAAGACACGACGCTGGTCGACGGCCCCTCTTGAAACATGGGATGATCGTGTTTTGGTGGACGCCTTATTTGGAATCGGAGTGGATAAGCCTGCAGATGAGAGGATGCGCGAAGTTGTGAGAAATATTGAGTTGTTATCTGGCCCGAACAAACGCGTCGCCGTAGATTTACCCTCCTGGCTACACGCGGACACGGGCGTATTCGTAGACTATGCGCCTTGTGAACTTGGCAAGATGCATGAAGCTGTCGAGTTTGTACCAATTGAAGCAGACCTTACAGTGACATTTCATCGTGCGAAACGAGGACATGTCATGCGAGATGGGCTCTCTAAGTGTGGTAACTTGGTTATCAAGGGGATCGGGCTTTGATCACCGTCCTGCCAGAAATATCCCCTCAGGAGGCATGAATGTTTCGAGAACCACACACGCTTTCCAAAAGCGCCGCTATGACCATAGCTCTTCGCAAAGGCGAGGATGATCACAAATACACCCACGGCCACGCCCTGATCCTTTCCGGTGGCGCGGGCAAAACCGGGGCGGCGCGGTTGGCGGCAAGGGGCGCGCTGAGGATTGGGGCAGGGGTGGTGACGGTTGGTGTGCCGCCTTCGGCGCAGATGGAGGTGGCCGGGCAGATCACAGCCTTGATGTTGAAACGGGTTGAGGGGGCTGATGGGCTGGCCGAAGTGTTGCAGGACAAGCGGATCAATGCGCTGTGTCTGGGGCCGGGGCTGGGGCTGGAACGGGCGCGGGAGCTGGTGCCTGTGGCGTTGCGGCAAGGTGGGATTGAATCCCACCCTACGGTGTTGGATGCGGATGCGCTGTCGGCCTATAAGGATGACCCGGAGGCACTGTTTGAGATGTTGCACGAGGGGTGCGTGTTGACGCCCCATGGCGGAGAGTTTGCGCGGCTGTTCCCGGATATCGCTGAACAATTGAATTCTGTGCCTACCAAAGGCCCGGCCTATTCCAAAGTGGATGCCACGCGCGCGGCGGCGAAACGGGCGGGCTGTGTTGTGTTGTTCAAGGGCCCGGACACGGTAATTGCACATCCTGATGGGCGCTGTTCGATCAACTCGGCACAGTATGAGCGTGCTGCCCCGTGGCTGGCCACTGCCGGGTCGGGCGATGTATTGGCGGGGTTTATCACCGGGCTTTTGGCGCGTGGGTTTGATCCGATGCAAGCGGCGGAAACCGCGGCGTGGTTGCATGTGGAATGCGCGCGCAGCTTTGGACCGGGCTTGATCGCCGAGGATCTGCCCGAGCAATTGCCGCAAGTGTTGCGCAATTTAGGGGGTTAAAGCGTTTCGCGTAAAACCTGACTCAGAGGTTTTGCCCGAAACGCCCACAACGTTCATATATCGTGCTGCCCCAAGAAAAAACCCCGGTGAGCAAACCGGGGTTGGTGATGGGTATCAGGCGGCTTGGGGGGCCTGTGCGGCATGGTGTGCCGCGGCATCGCTGGCCACTTCCAGGCCGTCTACATAGAGGATATGCGGGCGGTCAAAATCAAGCTCATAGAGCGTCATGTCCTGTTCGCCCTCGTCGGTGATGAATTCGCCATCTATCAGGCGATGTGCCTCAATCATGGCGGCGCCAACGGAACTGAACATCGCGGATGCACGCCAGTCACGGATCAAAACCGGCTGGCCTGCAGGCAACAGAACGTCACGTTCGGGGCGGGTATGACCCAGTGATCCTGCCTGAATGCGTACCGCGCGGGTGGTGATCTTGCGACTGCGCACAGATGTGACACGCGCCACGCCGCTATCACGCGTGATAACCCGGTCACCGACGCTCAGCTCTGGCACCGGCTTTTCGCCATCAAGCGTCAGGATGTAGCTGTCAGATTGCAGACCCGACACTTCAGAAGTTGGGGATTCATTAAGGGTACCTTTGGGATTTTTCCCACCGATACGCCCGACCGTTTTCGGTTTCATGGCGTTTCTCGCTTTAACACTGCCTCAGTATTTTCAACAGAATATGGCAAGAATCGGTTAATGTCGTGCCTTTTTTCGTGCACGCCCTGAAAAAAGCGCATTTTTTACTCTCGCATCCGGCAATCGGCTTTGTTAGAGAGCAGCAACACGCGCTTGGCTGCGTGGCAAAGTGCGGGTGTGGCGGAATTGGTAGACGCACCAGATTTAGGTTCTGGCGCCTATGGCGTGGGGGTTCGAGTCCCTTCACCCGCACCA
>Ga0209121_10001773_pt1 | contig 22580 bp, 31 predicted proteins | sample Cruoilmetagenom3_FD_187292 | JGI IMG/M metagenome (GOLD analysis project Ga0209121, IMG submission 187292) | Oil polluted marine microbial communities from Coal Oil Point, Santa Barbara, California, USA - Sample 3 (SPAdes) (version 2) | ecosystem: Environmental > Aquatic > Marine > Oil seeps ... | reverse complement strand
AATGTCACGTCGTCGTCGTCCCGAGAAGCGGGTCATTCTGCCCGATCCCAAGTTTGGTGATCAGATTCTGTCGAAGTTCATGAACAACCTCATGCTCGACGGTAAAAAGGCTGTTGCCGAAGGTATCGTCTATTCCGCGCTGGATACGGTTGAAGCCAAGGCCAAGACCAATCCGGTCGAGCTGTTTCATGAAGCGTTGCAGAACGTTGCTCCGCAGGTCGAAGTGCGCAGCCGCCGTGTTGGCGGTGCTACGTATCAGGTGCCTGTCGAAGTTCGCCCTGAGCGTGCTCAGGCGCTGGCCATTCGCTGGTTGATCTCGGCTGCTCGCGGTCGTGCCGAAACCACCATGAGCGCGCGCCTTTCGGGCGAGCTGATGGATGCGGCCAACAATCGCGGCAATGCGGTGAAGAAGCGCGAAGATTCGCACCGCATGGCCGATGCGAACCGCGCCTTCTCGCATTACCGCTGGTAGTCTGAATGGCTTGAGAGGCCGTCCCAATGACCCGCTCATCCTGAGCTTGTCGAAGGGCGGTCTTCAAGTGATCGGATAAGTCACTACATGAGGCGCGACAAAGTTCGCACTTCGAACCTTACGAGGAATTCCACATGGCCCGCGAATATCCGCTGGAGCGTTATCGCAACATCGGCATCATGGCTCACATCGATGCCGGCAAGACCACTACGACAGAACGCATTCTGTATTACACCGGCAAGTCCTACAAGATCGGCGAAGTGCACGATGGTGCCGCGACGATGGATTGGATGGAGCAGGAGCAGGAGCGCGGGATCACCATCACGTCTGCCGCGACGACCACATTCTGGTCCGCCGACGATGGCGAAGGCCCCAAGCACCGCATCAACATCATCGATACGCCCGGCCACGTCGACTTCACCATTGAAGTCGAACGCAGCTTGCGCGTGCTCGACGGCGCGGTTGCCGTTTTTGACGGGGTTGCCGGTGTTGAGCCGCAATCCGAAACCGTGTGGCGCCAGGCGGACAAGTATAAAGTTCCGCGGATGTGCTTCATAAATAAATTGGACCGTACCGGTGCCGATTTTTATTACTGCGTGCAGTCGATCATCGACCGCCTCGGCGCGAAGCCGCTGGTGCTGTATCTCCCGATCGGCATGGAAGCCGACCTGAAGGGCGTTGTCGATCTGGTCAACAATCGCGGCATCGTGTGGGAGAATGACGGGCTGGGTGCAGACTTCAGCTATGTCGACATTCCCGCTGACCTTGCTGACAAGGCCGCCGAATATCGCGAGCAGATGATCGAGACCGTCGTCGAGCAAGACGATGACGTCATGGAAGCGTACCTCGAAGGCGATGAGCCTGACGCGGCTACTCTCAAGCGTCTGATCCGCAAGGGCACCATGGAGCAGGCCTTCGTGCCGGTCCTGTGTGGTTCTGCATTCAAGAACAAGGGCGTGCAGCCGTTGCTGGACGCTGTTGTCGACTACATGCCCGCACCGACCGACGTCGAGGCGATCAAGGGCGTGTTGCCGGAAAGCGATGAAGAGCAGGTTCGCCCATCACGCGATGACGCACCTTTCTCTGCGCTGGCCTTCAAGATCATGAACGATCCGTTCGTCGGCTCGCTCACCTTTACCCGCATTTATTCGGGCACGCTGGCAAAGGGCGGCGTTCTGAACTCGGTGAAGGACAAGAAGGAAAAAATCGGCCGCATGCTGCTGATGCACTCCAACAACCGCGAAGACATCGATGAGGCGTTCGCCGGTGATATCGTTGCGATTGCAGGTCTGAAGGAAACCACGACCGGCGATACGCTGTGTGACCCGTCGAACCCGATCATTCTGGAACGGATGGAATTCCCCGATCCGGTGATCGAATTGTCGGTGGAACCCAAGACCAAGGCTGATCAGGAAAAGATGGGCGTCGCGCTCAACCGCCTGGCTGCCGAAGATCCCTCGTTCCGCGTCACGACCGATCACGAATCGGGCCAGACGATCATCAAGGGCATGGGCGAGCTTCACCTCGACATTCTCGTCGATCGCATGAAGCGCGAATTCAAGGTCGAAGCCAATGTCGGTGCGCCGCAGGTGGCCTATCGTGAATCGCTCGGCCGTGAAATCGAAGTGACCTACACCCATAAGAAGCAGTCGGGTGGTTCGGGCCAGTTCGGTGAAGCCAAGGTTGTGGTTTCGCCGGGTGAGCGTGGCCAGGGCGTCGTGTTCGAAGACGAGATCAAGGGCGGTAATATTCCCCGCGAATACATCCCGTCGGTCGAAAAAGGCATGCGTGAGCAGGCCGAAAGCGGCTATCTCATCGGCTTCCCGATCATCGACTTCACCATCCGCCTGATCGACGGCAAATATCATGACGTCGACTCGAGCACGGTGGCCTTTGAAATCACCGGTCGTGGCGCAATGCGCGAAGCGGCTGAACGGGCCGGCATCAAGCTGCTGGAACCAGTGATGAAGGTCGAGGTCGTAACTCCCGAGGATTATCTCGGGGACGTGATTGGCGATCTCATGTCCCGTCGTGGACAGGTGCAAGGTCAGGACACGCGCGGCAACGCCATGGCGGTCGACGCCCGTGTTCCGCTCGCCAACATGTTTGGCTACGTCAATGAGCTGCGTTCGTTCACTCAGGGCCGTGCCCAGTACACGATGCAGTTCAGTCATTACGAAGAAGTGCCTTCGAATGTGGCAACGGAGATCAAGGAGAAGCTTGCCTAAGGCGAGTGATACAGCTAGGGGCGGCGCCTGTTTCAGCGGGTGCCGACTCTCTCCCCGCAGAACTTTCATTTTAGACAGAGGTTAATAAGAGAAAATGGCGAAGGAAAAATTCGAGCGGAACAAGCCGCACTGTAACATCGGCACCATCGGTCACGTCGACCACGGCAAGACCACGCTGACTGCTGCAATCACCAAGGTGATGGCTGAAGCACACGGCGGTGCAGCTATCGATTTTGCAAACATCGACAAGGCTCCTGAAGAGCGCGAGCGCGGGATCACGATCTCGACTGCTCACGTCGAGTATGAAACCGAAGCGCGTCACTATGCGCACGTCGATTGCCCGGGCCACGCTGACTATGTGAAGAACATGATCACCGGTGCGGCGCAGATGGACGGTGCCATTCTGGTTGTGAACGCTGCTGACGGCCCCATGCCGCAGACCCGCGAGCACATCCTGCTTTCCCGTCAGGTCGGCGTGCCGGCTCTGGTTGTTTACATGAACAAGGTTGATCAGGTCGACGACGAAGAAATTCTCGAACTGGTTGAACTGGAAGTTCGTGAACTGCTGACCGAGTATGGCTTTGACGGCGACAACATCGCCATCGTCAAGGGTTCGGCTCTCGCTGCTCTTGAAGGCCGTGATGACGAAATCGGCAAGAACTCGATTCTTGAACTGATGAAGGCTGTCGACGAGCACATCCCGCAGCCCGACCGTCCGGTTGACCAGCCTTTCCTGATGCCGATCGAAGACGTGTTCTCGATCTCTGGCCGTGGTACGGTTGTGACCGGCCGCGTCGAAACCGGCATCGTGAATGTTGGCGACGAAGTTGAAATCGTTGGCATCAAGGACACCACCAAGACGACCGTGACCGGCGTTGAAATGTTCCGCAAGCTGCTCGATTCGGGTCAGGCTGGCGACAACATCGGTGCGCTTATCCGCGGTGTTGGTCGTGAAGAAGTTGAGCGTGGTCAGGTTCTGGCCAAGCCGGGCACCGTGAACCCGCACACAGAATTCGAAGCGAGCGTCTACGTTCTTTCGAAGGATGAGGGTGGCCGTCACACGCCATTCTTCGCGAATTACCGTCCGCAGTTCTACTTCCGCACCACCGACGTGACCGGCGAAGTGATCCTCCCAGAGGGTACGGAGATGGTTATGCCAGGTGACGACGTGAAGATTAACGTCAAGCTGATTGCTCCGATCGCTATGGACGAAGGTCTTCGCTTCGCCATCCGTGAAGGCGGCCGCACCGTTGGTTCGGGCGTGGTTTCGAAGATCACCAAGTAATCCTGCCGCGCCAACAGGCGCCAACGGATGATCCAAAGTGGCCCGGTACTCCATGCGAGTGCCGGGCCCTTTTGTTGGGTACGGTCGGGGCGTCCGCACCTTCCTTGCGGCACCAGCCCGACTCCCCCTCCCAACCGCCTGATTATTTTCCGATACGGTATCGGGTGGTTGGGAGGGGGAGTCGGGCTGGTGCCGAGGTCAACACGGATGTGTTGACCTCACCCAACAAGAGATCACAAAACCCCTATTTCGGGGGTTGCCAGACGCGGCGCCTCTCCGTATATGCGCGGCAACAGAAAGAGATTCGTCTCTTTCGCAATGAATTTACGGGAAGGCCGCCCGTTCCGGGAAACCGGATTACGCGGGGCGGGCCTTTTTGTTTTTGGGGGTTTAGGCTCCCTTGGCTCTTTCGCATCGGTAGTTGGAATTATGGACGCTCAGAATATCCGCATTCGCCTCAAGGCCTTCGATCACCGCGTGCTCGACCAGGCAACTGGTGAGATTGCGGAAACCGCACGCCGCACTGGCGCGCTTATTCGTGGTCCGATTCCCATGCCGACGCGTATTGAGAAGTTCACCGTGAACCGCGGCCCGCACATCGACAAGAAGTCGCGCGAGCAGTTCGAGGTGCGCACTTACAAGCGGTTGCTCGATATCGTGCAGCCCAACGCCCAGACAGTCGACGCGCTGATGAAGCTCGACCTTGCTGCTGGCGTGAACGTGGAAATCAAGCTCGCCTAATGGTGAGCGTAGCCCCAGCGAAGGTTGGGGTCTTGGTCCTTCTGGTAGGACGCTAAACTGATCAGAGAGTTACGGGGCTCCATATGGCCCCGCCGGATCGCAAGATCGGCAAGACATAGGGATACCGCCGGAAGGTCTTCGGACTTTAACCGGGCTGCGTCCCCCGTCTCGTTCTCGCAGCTTTGCTGCAGGAACAATTCAGCCCGGACGGGGCGACGTTTCGAAAACTTGGGCTGCAAGCACCTGGGGAATGGTCCCCATGTGCCTCTGTAAGGAGTTTGGTCATGCGCACTGGCGTGATCGCGAAAAAAATCGGGATGACCCGCCTGTTTCAGGAGGATGGACGTCACGTTCCCGTGACCGTTCTGTCTCTGGAAGGATGTCAGGTCACCGGAAACCGCACAGCCGATCGCGACGGCTATTTCTCGGTCCAGCTTGGTGCCGGGGATGCGAAGCACAAGAACGTCAACAAGCCGCAGCGCGAAGCTTTCGCGAAGGCTGAAGTTGGCCTGAAGCAGAAGGTCGCCGAATTCCGCGTGGCGGACGAGGAAGGTCTCCTTCCTGTCGGCGCGACGATCACGGCGGATCACTTCATCGCTGGCCAGAAGGTCGATATCACGGGTCACACCGTTGGTAAGGGCTTTGCCGGCGCCATGAAGCGTTGGAACTTTGGCGGTTTGCGCGCGACGCACGGCGTCTCGATCTCTCACCGTTCGCACGGCTCGACGGGTAACCGTCAGGATCCGGGCAAGGTGTTCAAGAACAAGAAAATGGCCGGTCACATGGGTGACCGTCAGCGCACGCAGCAGAACCTTGAAGTTGTGCGCACTGACGCTGGTCGCGGTCTGATCTTCGTGAAGGGCTCTGTCCCGGGCACGAAGAATGGCTGGCTGCTGGTGAAGGACGCGGTGAAGATCGCGCTTCCCGAAGGTGTTCCTTTCCCCGGTGCAATGCGTCGCAATGCCGATGAAACCGCCACTGAAGATGCAACGCCCGGCCTCGTCGAGAGCGCGGCGGAGCACGAAGTGAAACCCGAAGTTGATGCCGCCACGCAGGAAAAGCTGGCAGCGGAGCAGGATTCAGGCGCGGACACCAGTGGTGGTGCTCCGGCGGCTGACGAAAGCAAGGAAGACTAAGCCATGAAGGTGAAGGTCCAGAAAATCGACGGCAAGGCCGTGTCGGGCAAGGGCGCTGAGCTCGAGCTCAACGACGCCGTGTTCGGTGTCGAGCCGCGTGCCGACATCCTGCACCGTGTTGTGACATGGCAGCTCGAAAATCGTCGTGCCACCGCACGTCCGACGCGTGAGCGTTCCGACGTCAACCGCACCGGTAAGAAATGGGGCAAGCAGAAGGGTTCCGGCGGCGCTCGCCACGGTGCTCGCTCGGCTCCTATCTTTATCGGTGGCGGTAAGGCTCACGGTGCTCGCAAGCGTGACTTCGAGCAGTCGCTCAACAAGAAGATCCGCGCGCTCGGTCTGAAGATGGCTCTGAGCAGCAAGGCGAAGGACGGTCTCGTGATCGTTGACAGCCTTGATGTGAAGGATGCCAAGACGAAGGCGCTTAAGGGTCATTTCGACAAGAATGGCTGGAACGGCAAAGTGCTGGTGATTGACGGTGAAGCCGTCACCGACAGCTTCGCGAAGGCTGCGGGCAATTTGCCCGGCGTCAACGTGCTGCCGGCCATGGGCGCGAACGTCTACGACATCCTCAACCATGACACGCTGGTCCTGACCAAGGACGCGGTCGAAAAGCTGGAGGCGCGTTTCAATGGCTAAGAAGCAAGGAATTGACTCGCGTCATTATGACGTGATCCTCGCCCCGCACATCACCGAAAAGGCGACGTTGCTGAGCGAACATAACGCCGTGGTCTTCAAGGTCGCGAACGATTCCACCAAGCCGGAAATCAAGGCTGCTGTGGAAGCGCTGTTCGACGTGAAGGTCACCAACGTGAACACGATCCTGACCAAGGGTAAGTCGAAGCGCTGGAAGGGTAAGCCTTACAAGCGTTCCGACTTCAAGAAGGCAATCGTGACCCTGGCCGAAGGTCAGAGTGTAGACGTCACAGAGCAACTGGGCTGATCCGATGGCACTGAAGAATTATAAACCGACAAGCCCGGCGCGCCGTGGCCTCGTCCTGGTCGACAAGACTGGCCTCCACAAAGGTGGTCCGGTCAAGTCTTTGTCCAAGGGCAAGACCAAGAGCGGTGGTCGCAACAACAAAGGTCATATCACTTCGCGTGGTATCGGCGGTGGTAACAAGCAGAAGTACCGCTTCATCGACTTCAAGCGTCGTAAGTGGGACATGGAAGCTACCGTGGAGCGGATCGAATATGATCCGAACCGCACGGCTTTCATCGCGCTGATCAAGTATGAGGACGGTGAACTGTCCTATATCATCGCTCCCAACCGTCTCGCTCCTGGTGAGAAGGTTATTGCTGGCGAGAAGACCGACACCAAGCCGGGCAACGCCATGTTGCTGGGTCAGATGCCGGTCGGCACCATCATCCACAATGTGGAGATGAAGCCGGGCAAGGGCGGTCAGATCGCCCGTTCAGCAGGCACCTATGTGCAGCTGGTCGGCCGTGACCGCGGCATGGTGATTGTGCGCCTGAACAGCGGCGAGCAGCGTTATCTGCGCGCCGATTGCATGGGTACGGTTGGCGCGGTTTCTAACCCCGACAACCAGAACCAGAATTTGGGCAAGGCCGGTCGTCGCCGTCACATGGGCATCAAGCCTTTGACGCGCGGTGTCGCCAAGAACCCGGTCGATCACCCGCATGGCGGCGGCGAAGGCCGCACCAGCGGTGGCCGTCATCCGGTTACCCCGTGGGGCAAGCCGACCAAGGGTGCCCGCACCCGCAAGAACAAGCAGACGGACAAGATGATTATCCGTTCGCGTCATGCTAAGAAGAAGAGGTAAGGCACGATGGCACGTTCCGTCTGGAAAGGTCCGTTTGTCGATCTGCACCTTCTGAAGAAGGCGCAGGACGCACAAGAAGCAAGCAGCAACAAGCCGATCAAGACCTGGTCGCGTCGTTCGACGATCCTCCCGGATTTCGTCGGCCTGACGTTCAGCGTCTACAATGGGCGCAAGTTCATCCCGGTTTCGGTGAGCGAGGAAATGGTTGGGCACAAGCTCGGCGAATTCGCGCCTACCCGTAGCTTCCCGGGTCATGCTGCCGACAAGAAGGGTAAGCGATAATGGGCAAGGCGAAATCACCCCGCCGCGTCGCTGATAATGAAGCGATGGCCGTTGGCACCACCATCCGTGGCTCCGCGCAGAAGCTCGGCCTTGTAGCCGCGCTGATCCGCGGTAAGAAGGTTGAAGAGGCTCTGAACATCCTCTCCTTCTCCAAGCGCGCGATGGCCCGTGACGCAACCAAGGTTCTCGCATCAGCGATCGCCAATGCGGAAAACAACCACGATCTCGACGTCGACGCTCTCGTCGTCGCCGAGGCGAGTGTCGGCAAGTCGATCACCATGAAGCGGTTCGCAACGCGCGGCCGTGGCAAGTCCACGCGCATCCTCAAGCCGTTTAGTCGGCTGCGGATTGTCGTTCGCGAGCAGGAAGAGGCGTAAGATGGGTCATAAGAGCAATCCGATCGGTCTGCGCTTGCAGATCAACCGCACCTGGGACAGCCGGTGGTACGCCGAAGGCGGCGAATATGCCAAGCTGCTCAAAGAAGATATCATGATCCGCAAGTACATCGTCGGGCAGCTGCCGCAGGCCGCTATCTCGAAGGTGGTGATCGAGCGTCCGGCCAAGCTGTGCCGCATCTCGATCTATGCTGCGCGTCCCGGTGTCATCATCGGCAAGAAGGGCGCAGACATTGAAAAGCTGCGCGCCAAGCTGGCCACGATGACCGACAGCGAAGTGAAGCTGAACATCGTTGAAATCCGCAAGCCGGAAATCGACGCCAAGCTCGTCGCTCAGGGCATTGCCGATCAGCTGATCCGCCGTGTCGCTTTCCGCCGCGCTATGAAGCGCGCCATGCAGTCGGCCATGCGCCTTGGTGCTGAAGGCATCAAGATCATGTGTGGCGGCCGCCTTGGCGGTGCTGAAATCGCGCGTGTTGAACAGTACCGTGAAGGCCGTGTGCCGCTGCACACCCTGCGCGCCAACATTGATTACGCTGAAGCAGAGGCACTGACTGCCTATGGCATCATCGGCATCAAGGTGTGGGTCTTCAAAGGCGAAATTCTGGGTCATGACCCGACCTCGCAGGATCGTCTGATGATGGAATCGCAGACGTCCGGCGTCCGCCCCGCACGTTGAGGTGAGTAGATAACATGCTGCAACCGAAGAAAACCAAGTATCGCAAGGCCTTCAAGGGCAAGATCCATGGCAAGGCCAAGGGCGGTACGGACCTGAACTTTGGCTCCTACGGTCTGAAGGCCCTGGAACCCGAGCGTATCACTGCACGCCAGATCGAAGCTGCGCGTCGTGCGATCACACGCCACATGCGCCGTCAGGGCCGGTTGTGGATCCGCGTGTTCCCCGACGTGCCGGTTTCGAAGAAGCCAGCTGAAGTGCGTCAGGGTAAGGGCAAGGGTTCCGTTGAGTTCTGGGCCGCCCGCGTAAAGCCGGGTCGTATCCTGTTCGAGCTTGATGGCATTCCCGGCCCATTGGCCGCCGAAGCTTTCAGCCGCGCGGCGATGAAGCTGCCGATCAAGACCAAGGTTGTCGCACGGATGGGCGATACCTCGCACCTGGGTGGAGGCAAGTAATGGCCAAGATTGAAGATCTCCGCACGAAGACTGACGATCAGCTCGCAGAGCAGTTCGTCATGCTCAAGAAAGAGCAGTTCAACCTGCGTTTTCAGGCCGCGACCAACCAGCTTGAGGCCGCAGCCCGGGTGAAGCAGGTCCGCCGCGAAATCGCGCAGATCAAGACGCTGCAGAACGAGCGCGCGGCTGCTGCCGCGAACGCTGAAGCGTAAGGAGCAGACAATGCCGAAGCGTATCCTGACCGGGACTGTCACCTCCGACAAGACCGACAAGACCGTGACCGTGAAGGTCGAACGCCGCGTGAAGCACCCGCTGTACGGGAAGATCATTCGTCGTTCGAAGAAGTATCACGCGCACGACGAAACGAACGAATACACCGTGGGCGACACCGTCCGGATCGAAGAGACCCGGCCGATCTCCAAGACCAAGACGTGGAAGGTGCTCGACCGCCTGGTGGCAAGCAAGGGTGTGGCTGTCGCCGCAGACCTTGATGTTGCCGAAGCCACGCCGACCGGTGCGCCCGAGGACAAGAAGGCTGAAAAGACGCCTGCCAAGTCTGACAAGAAGGCTGATGCCGACAAGGAAGCGGCTGACGCCGAGTAAGCAATCACGCCGCTGCATATGCAGGGGCAGACGTTAGGAACTTCCGGGCGGGTTTAGGCCAAGTCTCGGAAAGCCAAATGAGAAGGAACCGGATCAATGATCCAGATGCAATCCAATCTCGACGTCGCGGACAACAGCGGCGCTAAGCGCGTCCAGTGCATTAAGGTGCTGGGTGGCTCTAAGCGTCGTACCGCGAGTGTCGGGGACGTGATCGTGGTTTCCGTCAAGGAAGCCCAACCGCGCGCCAAGGTCAAAAAGGGCGACGTTCACCGTGCGGTGATCGTGCGCACTCGTAAGGACGTTCGCCGTCCTGACGGCAGTGTGATCCGTTTTGACGGCAACGCTGCGGTGCTCGTGAACAAGAGCGAAGAGCCGATTGGCACGCGTATCTTTGGCCCAGTTGTGCGCGAACTGCGCGGCAAGGGCTTTATGAAGATCATCTCGCTCGCGCCGGAGGTGCTGTAATGGCTTCTGCACGTATCAAGAAGGGTGACACCGTCGTCGTGCTCTCGGGCAAGGACAAGGGCCAGAGCGGCACTGTCCAGCAGGTCATGCCGAAAGAAGGCAAGGTTCTGGTCGAAGGGGTCAATGTGATGACTCGTCACCGCAAGCCGAGCCAGGCGAACCCGCAGGGCGGCATCGACCGCATTCCTGCTCCGCTCGCAATGGCCAAGGTTGCTGTGGCCGATCCAAAGGATGGCAAGCCCACCCGCGTCCGTTTCGAAGAAAAGGACGGCAAGAAGGTGCGCGTTGCTGTGAAGTCCGGGGAGACCATCGATGGCTGATTACACGCCACGCATGAAGCAGAAATATGCTGACGAGATCGTGAAGGCGATGACCGAGAAGTTCGGTTATGCCAATCACATGCAGGTCCCGCAGCTGTCCAAGATCACACTCAACATGGGTGTGGGCGAGGCAAGCCAGGACAAGAAGAAAGTCCAGACGGCTTCCGCGGAAATGGAAGCGATTGCCGGGCAGAAGCCGGTGATCACCAAAGCCAAGAAGTCGATCGCTCAGTTCAAGCTGCGCGAAGGCATGCCGATCGGTTGCAAGGTTACCATGCGCCGTGATCGTATGTTCGAATTCATGGATCGTCTGGTGACCATTGCGATGCCGCGTATTCGCGATTTCCGTGGCCTCAATCCCAAGTCGTTTGATGGCCAGGGCAATTACGCCATGGGCATCAAGGAGCAGATCATCTTTCCAGAGATCAGCTACGACCAGATCGAAAAGGTGCGCGGGATGGATATCATCGTGACCACCACCGCAAAGACCGACGAAGAGGCCCGCGAATTGCTGCGCCTGTTCGGTTTCCCGTTCCCGGCCGAAAACGCCGAAGAAAAAGAGGCCGCGTAAGCGGCGCAGGAGAGCTTAAGTCCAATGGCGAAACTGAGTTCCATAAACAAGAACGAGCGTCGTAAGGCCCTCGTCAAGAAGTACGCGGCGAAATACGCCAAGCTGAGGGCTATCGCGGATGATGAATCGCTTGACGATTCAGAACGTCTGATCGCGCGCCTGAAGATGGCTGAAATTCCCCGCAATGCGAACCCGACCCGGGTGCGCAACCGCTGCAACACCACCGGCCGCCCGCGCGGCTACTACCGCAAGTTCGGGCTTAACCGCATCGAACTCCGCGATCTGGCCAACAAGGGCCTGATCCCGGGCGTGACCAAGTCGAGCTGGTGAGGATTAGACTATGCCGATGACCGATCCCTTGGGTGATATGCTCACCCGCATCCGCAATGGCCAGCAGGCGAAGAAGGACTCCGTCCTGTCGCCCGCTTCCAAGCTGCGTACCAATGTTCTCGAAGTGCTTCAGCGCGAAGGCTACATCCGTGGCTACAGCGAAGACGCTACGGGGCAGCACCCCGCATTGCGGATTGAACTGAAGTATTTCGAAGGCGAGCCTGCGATCAAGCATCTCGCCCGAGTCTCCAAGCCGGGTCGCCGGGTATATTCGGGTTCGCAAGAAATCCCGATTATCCGCAATGGCCTAGGCATCACCATCGTCTCGACCCCCAAGGGCGTGCTTTCGGACAACGAAGCGCGCACCGAGAATGTCGGCGGCGAAGTGCTTGCGGAGGTGTTCTGATGAGCCGCATCGGCAAGAAACCGGTGGCGATCCCCAGTGGGGTTACAGCCAAGACCGAGAACGGTGTGCTGAGTGTGAAGGGCCCCAAGGGCGAACTCACCATGAGCATGTTCGAACTGATCGACTATAAGGTCGAGGGTGAAGAAATCCTCGTCACGCCGAAGAACAAGACCACGCAGGCCCGCCAGTTCTGGGGCATGCAGCGCACGCTGGTGCAGAACCTGATTGACGGTGTGACCGACGGTTTCACCAAGGTGCTGGATATCACCGGCGTTGGCTACCGTGCGCAGGCACAGGGCAAGAAGCTCAAGCTGCAGCTCGGTTTCAGCCACGATGTCGATCTCGACGTGCCTGAAGGTATTGAGGTTAAGACGCCCGATCAGACCACGGTTGAGATTTCGGGTATCGACAAACAGAAGGTTGGGCAGTTCGCTGCCGAGATCCGCGAATGGCGCAAGCCGGAGCCCTATAAGGGCAAGGGTGTAAGGTATCGCGGCGAGTACATCTTCCGCAAGGAAGGGAAGAAGAAGTAAGATGGCAAAGCTCTCTCTCTTTGAACGCCGTCGCCGCCGGGTGCGCACCGCGCTCCGCAAGCGTTCCGGCCAAAAACCTCGTCTGTCAGTGCATCGCACTGGCAAGCACATCTACGCGCAGATCATCGATGACAAGGATGGCCGCACAGTTGCTGCCGCCAACACGCTTGGTGAAAAAGCCTCGGGTGCCAATGTCGATGCCGCCGCAAAGGTGGGCAAGGATATTGCCGCAGCCGCCAAAAAGGCTGGCGTGAAGACTGTCGTGTTCGATCGCGGCGGGTTCCTGTTCCATGGCCGCGTCAAGGCGCTGGCCGATGCCGCTCGCGAAGGCGGGCTGGAGTTCTGATGATGGCTGACGACAAGAAAACCGAAGAAACTCCGGCGGTCGAAACGCCGGAAACTGCAACGGAAACCGCAGCTCCCGAAGCTGCGGCTGCCCCGGCTGCTGCTGCTGCACCTGCTGCTGCTGAGCAGCCGCGCGGACGCGGTGGACGTGGTGGACGCAATGACAATCGCGGCGGCGGCGGTGGCCGTGGCCGTGGTGGTCGTGACGATCGTCGTGGTGGCCGTGGTGGCCGCGGAGATGATGATGGTGAAGAGCTGATTGAAAAGCTCGTCCACATCAACCGCGTTGCCAAGGTGGTGAAGGGCGGTAAGCGCTTTGGTTTCGCCGCACTGGTTGTGGTTGGCGATGGCAAGGGCCGCGTTGGTTTCGGCCACGGCAAGGCTCGGGAAGTGCCTGAAGCGATCAACAAGGCAACCGCTGCTGCCAAGAAGAAGATGATCCGCGTCGCGCTGAAAGAAGGCCGCACGCTGCACCATGATGGCACTGGCCATTTCGGCGCAGGCCGGGTTGTGGTCCGTTCGGCTCCGGCCGGTACCGGTATCATCGCTGGTGGTCCGATGCGCGCCGTGTTCGAAGCGCTTGGCGTGGCAGACGTGGTGACCAAGTCGGTCGGCACGTCCAATCCCTACAACATGATCCGCGCCACCTTCGATGGCCTGAGCAATCAGTCTTCGCCGAAGTCGGTTGCCCAGCGTCGGGGCAAGAAGGTCGCTGACCTGCTTGGCCGTGGTGGAGCAAGCGAAGTAGAGGCCGAAGCTGACGCTGCGGCTCTGACGGAGTAAGAACGATGGCCGATAAGAAAACCATCACGATCAAGCAGATCGGTTCGCCGATCCGCCGTCCTGAAAGCCAGCGCAAGATCCTGATCGGTCTTGGTCTGAACAAGATGCACAAGGTCGTCACCCGTCAGGACACTCCTGAGGTGCGTGGAGCGATTGCCAAGGTGCCGCATATGGTGAAGATCCTCGAAGGCTGATGCTTTCGTGTGACGGGAGGGAATTCGTCTCTCTTCGTCATTCCCGCGAAGGCGGGAATCCAGGTCGGACCGCGCGAACGTCCTTGGGCAAAGCAACTGGGTCCCCGCCCTGCGCGGGGATAAACTACAGCGAGTGCAAGACATGAAACTTAATGATCTCCGTGACAATCCTGGCGCCCGTAAAGAGCGCACCCGTGTCGGCCGTGGTATCGGTTCGGGCAAGGGCAAGACCGCCGGTCGTGGCCAGAAGGGCCAGAAGAGCCGTTCGGGCGTAGCGATCAAGGGCTTTGAAGGCGGCCAGATGCCGCTTCACATGCGTCTGCCGAAGCGTGGCTTCAACAACCCGTTTGGCAAGGACTATGCTGAAGTAAACCTCGGCCAGATCCAGGGCCTGGTCGATGCGAAGAAGCTCGACGCCAAGAAGGCCGTCGATCACGCCGCGCTTCAGGCTGCTGGCGTTGCCCGTGGCGGCAAGGACGGCGTCCGCCTGCTTGGCAAGGGTGAGATCACGGCTAAGCTGACCTTCAACGTTGCCGGTGCCTCCAAGGGCGCTGTTGCTGCTGTTGAAAAGGCTGGCGGCAAGGTCGAAATCATCGATCTGGGCAAGCCCGAGCACGAAAAGAAGGCTGCTCGCGCGGAAGCCAACAAGGCTGCCAAGGCCAAAAAGGCCAAGTAAGCCGATAAAATTTGAGGCGCAGGGTTCGACATCGGCCCTGCGCCTCCCTATCTAGCTCCCCTGAGCCGGGAGGGTCCGGCATGATTACCAGGATTAAGGCTCAAAATGTCATCCCGCGCCGATAATATTGCAAGCACGCTCAGCCTCGCGAATTTCAGCAAGGCGACTGAGCTCAAGCAACGCATCTGGTTCACCATTGGTGCGCTGATCGTTTTCCGTTTCCTCAGCTTCGTGCCGCTTCCCGGTGTGAACCCGATGATCCTGGAAACGCTGTATGATCAGACGCGCGGCGGCATTCTGGACATGTTCAACATGTTTTCCGGCGGCTCGCTGGAGCGCATGAGCCTGATCGCATTGGGCGTGATGCCCTACATCACCGCCTCCATCGTTATCCAGCTCGCGTCATCGCTGCATCCCAGCCTGATGGCGCTGAAGAAGGAAGGCGAGGCGGGGCGCAAGAAGCTCAACCAATACACCCGTTACGGCACGGTTTTCCTGTGTGCGATTCAGGGCTGGTTCCTCGCCAGCGGCCTCGAAGCCTACGCCGCGCAGAGCGGCCTGCAGGCGGTTGTCGATCCGGGCATCATGTTCCGCATTGTGACGGTCATCAACCTTGTCGGCGGAACCATGTTCCTGCTGTGGCTGGGTGAACAGGTGACAAGCCGCGGCATCGGTAACGGCGTGTCGCTCATCATCATGGCGGGCATCGTCGCCCAGTTCCCGACCTTTGCTGCAAACCTGTTCGAAGGCGGCCGCACCGGTTCGATCAGCGGCATTGTGATCGGCGGCATGATCTTCATGATTATCGGGCTCATCCTGGTGATTTGCTTCGTCGAGCGCGCCCAGCGGCGTCTCCTCATTCAGTATCCCAAGCGGGCTCAGCAACGCGGGGGCATGCAGGCAGATCGTTCACACCTGCCGCTCAAGCTCAACACCGCCGGCGTTATCCCGCCGATCTTCGCCAGCTCGCTGCTGCTGCTGCCGCTGACGATCACGCAATTTGCGGGCAGTGCAATCGATACGACGAGTGGTTCGGGCAGTTTCATCCAGTCGCTCAACCAATATCTGGCGCACGGGCAGCCGCTCTACATGCTGCTTTATGCTTTGGGCATTATCTTCTTCTGCTTCTTCTACACTGCGGTTGTCTTCAACCCGGAGGACACGGCAGAGAATTTGAAGAAGCAGGGTGGTTTCATCCCCGGCATCCGTCCGGGCAAGCGCACCGCTGAATATATCGACTATGTTCTGTCGCGCATTACCGTGGTCGGGGCGATCTATCTAACGCTGGTCTGCGTCATTCCCGAATGGGGCATCGCGCAGACGGGCATTCCGATTTTCCTTGGTGGTACCAGCCTGTTGATTGTTGTGAACGTAACGGTGGACACGATCAGCCAGATCCAGTCGCACCTGCTGGCGCATCAATATGGTGATCTCATCAAAAAGGCTAAGTTGAAGGGCCGGACCCGCTAGGCTAGCGTCGGCGCTTCAACGTAACGGGGATTCGCTGCAGCTATGAACATCATTCTCCTTGGGCCTCCCGGCGCAGGCAAGGGCACGCAGGCCAATTTGTTGGTCGAACATCACGGAATGCTGCAACTCTCCACCGGGGATATGCTGCGTGAAACCCGCAAAGCGGATACCGAGCTTGGTCGCCGCGTCGCTGCGGTAATGGATGCCGGAGAGCTGGTCTCCGACGAGATCGTGTCCGCCATGATCGATGCCAAATTGTCCGATATGGGTGACGAGGTCGGCGCGATTTTTGATGGCTATCCGCGGACCGAGGCGCAGGCCCATTCGCTGGATGACATTCTCGCCAAACATGGTCGCAAGCTGCACCACGTCATCGAACTGGCGGTGGATGAAGACGCTCTGGTCGACCGCATTACTGGTCGCTTCACTTGCGCCAAATGCGGCGAGGGCTATCACGAGCGGCACAAGCAGCCCGCGCAACAGGGCGTCTGTGACAAATGCGGCTCGACAGAATTCAAGCGCCGTGCAGACGACACCGAAGAGACGGTGCGCACCCGCATGAACGAATACCGCGCCAAGACCGCTCCGATTCTGCCTATCTATGACGCGCGCGGCATCGTTCAGCGCGTGGACGGCATGGCGGCGATCGATGATGTGACGACCGCTATCGAGAAGGTGTTGGCCTCAGCCTGACGCTGCGGCTATTCGTCTTCCCGAACAGGGGAGGACAAATGAAACGCCTATATTCCATCGCCATCGCCAGCGCGGCTTTGCTGCTAGCCACGCCAGCATCTGCCGAGATTATCGAGTCCGCCCATGGCGGCTTTGCCAGCACGCATAGCGTCGTGGTCGCTGCGGACCGGGCCGAAGTTTGGCGCGAGCTGATCCAACCCGAGGGATGGTGGAGCCACACATGGTCGGACGATTCCGCCAATCTGAGGCTGGATGCTCAGGCCGGGGGCTGTTTCTGCGAGAGTGTGCCATCCGCCGATGGCTGGCCCGCCGGTTCGGTCGAGCACATGCGCGTGCTGATGGTTATGCCCGGCTCGACATTGCGCATGTCTGGTTCACTCGGTCCGCTGCAGGCCGAAGGACTGGTCGGCACTCTTACAGTGACACTCACCGAGGTTGATGAAGGTACACAGATCACTTGGGACTATATTACGGGTGGACAGGCGCGCTTTCCGATCGACGAATTCGGCCCTGTCGTTGATAGCGTTCAGGCCGAATTTCTTGGCGGCCTGGTGGCACGATTGGGCGGTGCGGCAGAAGTCGGTTAACGCCCGTTTTGACTAGCAGGTGGAGGCAGGCTATAGCCTGACCACAGAACGGGAAGACCGGGAACGGGCAGTGGGTGACCGCTGGCTCGCTTTCGTCTGTTGACGTGGAGGGGGAATCACCCTATCTGCGCCTTCCGATCGTCCATTTGCAAAGACTTGTCTGATTCAAGGCGGCATTCCTGCGAGCCTTGATTTTTCAATTCCCAATTTTGGGCGAAACGCAACCGCTATGAGATAGAGGCGCGCCCCCGCTTGTCGGGACCAGCCAAGCCTCTGTGGAGCATGGAGAACTAAGTGGCTCGTATTGCCGGGGTAAATATCCCCACCAACAAACGCGTGATTGTCGCGCTCACCTATATTCACGGAATCGGTCCGACCACGGCCCGTAAAATTGTCGACAAGCTCGGTATCGAGCACGCCCGCCGCGTGCAGGATTTGACCGATGGCGAAATCGTGCAGATCCGTGAAACCATCGACGCCGATCTCACCGTGGAAGGCGACCTTCGTCGCGATACCGCGATGAATATCAAGCGTCTGATGGACCTCGCCTGCTATCGTGGCCTGCGTCACCGTAAGGGCCTTCCGGTCCGCGGCCAGCGCACCCACACCAACGCCCGCACCCGCAAGGGCAAGGCCAAGCCGATCGCCGGCAAGAAGAAGTAAGCCCAGGGCCAAAGACTACCAAGTCAGTCTCCAAGGCTTTTCCCTTCTTTCGAGTTACGAGGAACAAAGACAATGGCACGCGAACCAGGCCGAGTAAGGCGCCGCGACAAAAAGAACATCAGCAGCGGCGTCGCGCACGTCAATGCGAGCTTCAATAACACGATGATCACCATCACCGATGCACAGGGCAATGCAATCAGCTGGTCCAGTGCAGGCATGATGGGCTTCAAAGGCAGCCGCAAGTCAACACCGTATGCCGCGCAGGTCGCTGCAGACGATGCCGGCAAGAAGGCCGCCGAACACGGCGTGCGTACGCTGGAAGTTGAAATCAAGGGTCCGGGGTCGGGTCGCGAAAGCGCTCTGCGTGCTCTGCAGGCCGTCGGTTTCAACATCACCAGCATCCGCGATGTTACGCCGATACCGCATAACGGCGTGCGACCGTCCAAGCGTCGTCGCGTCTGATCGAAGTCTGCCGCGAGGGCATCCGGTCCTCGCACAAACAGTCATTTGCATCAGCCGCGGCGGTTCCAGCGCCACGCGGCTTTTGCACCATTACATACCTTTAGGGGAAGTCCATGTCCGTCAATACGAAGAACTGGCAGGAACTGAAGAAGCCCAACACTCTCGACGTCAAGGAAGGCACCGACAAGAAGCGCAAGGCAACTTTCGTCGCCGAACCGCTTGAGCGTGGCTATGGCCTGACGCTGGGCAACGCGCTGCGCCGCGTGCTCCTCGCCAGCCTTCAGGGTGCCGCAATCACTTCGATCAAGATCGAAAACGTGCTGCACGAATTCAGCAGCCTTGCCGGTGTGCGTGAAGACGTCACCGACATCGTGCTCAACGTGAAGCAGATCGCGCTCAAGATGGAAGGTGAAGGCCCCAAGCGCCTGCAGCTCTCCGCGACCGGTCCGGGTGATGTGAAAGCCGGCGACATTGCCGTTTCGGGTGATATCGAAGTTCTCAACAAGAACCTCGTTCTGTGTCACCTCGATGAGGGCGCGACGCTCAACATGGAACTGACTGCCGACACTGGTAAGGGCTACTCGCCCGCCGTGGCGAACCGTCCGGTCGACGCGCCGATTGGTCTGATCCCGATCGACAGCCTTTATTCGCCGATCAAGCAGGTCAGCTACAAGGTCGAGAACGCCCGCGTTGGGCAGGAGCTCGACTTCGACAAGCTGAGCCTGAGCATCGAAACCGACGGCACTGTCACACCTGAAGATGCCATCGCCTATGCGGCGCGCATTCTGCAGGACCAGCTGACGCTGTTCGTCCACTTCGAAGATGGCATCCCGCAGCCGCAGGGCCAGATGATCGGCGTTGCAGCAGAGCCGCAGGAAAGCGACACCAACCAGCTCAACCGTTACCTTCTCAAGAAGGTGGACGAGCTGGAACTGTCGGTCCGTTCGGCCAATTGCCTCAAGAACGACAACATCATCTACATCGGCGATCTGGTTCAGAAGACCGAAGCCGAGATGCTGCGCACGCCGAACTTCGGCCGCAAGTCGCTCAACGAGATCAAGGAAGTGCTCTCCAGCATGGGTCTGCGCCTCGGCATGGATATCCCTGGCTGGCCGCCGGAAAACATCGAAGAAATGGCCAAGAAGCTGGAGCAGGAACTGCTCGGCTAATTGGTTGTGGTGCGCCCCAGCGAAGGCTGGGGCCTCCCATCAAAGGGTGAAGGTGGCGGCCCCAAGCGTCACCGGGATCGGGGTACCTCACACGGCCCCCCTACAAACTGGAGTACAAAATCATGCGTCACGGTATCAAAGGGCGTAAGCTCAGCCGCAAGTCTCAGCACCGCACCGCCATGTTCCGCAACATGGCTGCTGCGCTGATCAAGCACGAGCAGATCCTCACCACCACCGCCAAGGCGAAGGAAATTCGCCCCTATGTCGAAAAGCTGATCACGCTGGCCAAGCGTGGCGGCCTGTCGAACCGTCGTCTGGCGCACAGCCGCCTGATGGACGAAGCGCAGGAAAAGAAGCTGTTCGAAGTTCTGGCCGAGCGTTTCGCTGACCGTGATGGCGGCTATTGCCGCATCATCAAGGCCGGCTACCGCGCCAGCGACGCCGCAGCCATCGCCTACATCGAATTCGTCGACCGCGACGAAGACGCGAAGGGCATGGACAGCGGCCCGGTGATGACCGAGGACGAATACGAAGACGCGTAAGCGCCTCGTACCAAGAGACAAAAGAAGGGCTGTCGGAGCGATCCGGCGGCCCTTTTCTTTTGTGCGCCCCTTTTCATTTCTAATCGGGCTGGCAGAGTGCGCGCCATGATCCGCACCACCATACTCGCAGCTGCCACGCTGCTCCTCACCACGCCCGCAACCGCGCAGTCCACTTCGCAGAGCGAATTGGACGCCCGCTACGATCGCGCGCTCGCTGCCGGATACAAGGCGCTGTTCCTGTGCAGCGCGATTGCCAATGCGGAAAGGAATGGTGCAACGCGCACACCGGAAAGCGTGATGGAGTGGGAGCTGACCGGGATACAGGCTCCGCTGGATGAGATTGTGGGCGAGTTAGTGCACTGGCCCTATCGCGATCGAAACGGTGAGATTTATGCAGTGGCCGTGGAGTGGACTAACGACATGGCCCCACGCATAGCCTTGCACCAATCCGACAGGGGCTGCTCGATCCAGCCTATAGGCTATGACCCGGCATTCTTAGCAATGGAAGAGGAGCCTAACGGCGAGTTCGGCAATCAAACCACTATCGCCCCAAGCCACCCAGAACAGGATCAGCTCGAGCCGACGTTGCACTTCACTTTGCAAGGTGACGCTTCTCCCTTGAGAGAGCAGCAAGCGAATGATCCCGTCTCTACGGTTTTGCGCAATGCGCGCTCGGACACATATGGTGTCGACAGCCGGTCGACCGTTCTCCTTGTGGCTAAAGCAAATCGTGAATGGGGGTATGCTGCGTCCGGATGGGACTTCGACACTCCTCAGCGCACATGGTCTGTTGCCAAGAGCATTGCCGCGACGCTCGTCGGCGCTGCTGTTCACCGTGGTGAAGTCGCCGTGACGGACAGCGCCGGGCTGGGCGAGAGCGAGGACGATCCACGCACACAGATTACAATCGATGAGGCCCTACGAATGGCCACAGGACGTTACTCCGACACTCCGGGCAATCGCACCGATCCGCTATACTTCGGTGGGGCGACGGTGGACGAGGTCGCGGTCGACTGGCCGTTGATCCACGAGCCCGGCACAGTCTTCCGCTACGCCAACAACGATACGCTCGCTGCGGTACAGGCCATTGAACACACATTTGCAGCTCATCCGCCTTCCGAATTGTTCGCAAGCTTGAACATGAGCGCGACAGTCGCCGAAACAGACTGGCAGGGCAATTACATCCTCTCCAGCCAAGTCTGGTCCACCGCACGCGATCTCGCCCGTCTCGGCCAGCTTTACCTCGACGATGGCGTCTTGCCTGATGGTACGCGCATTCTGCCCGAAGGCTGGGTTGAGTATGTCTCCACCCCCTCAGGCCCTCAGCCGGGCAACACTGCTTGGGGCTATGGTGCGGGCTGGTGGATCATGGGGGGCAATATTGATGGCATACCCGGCGATGCTTTCGCCGCGCGCGGCAATCGCGGGCAGTATATCGTCGTGATCCCAAGCCGTGATGTCGTGATCGTGCGGCGCGGGGAGGATCCGGCGGGCGGCAGCGGCTTTGATATCGTTGCTTTCACCCGCGATGTCCTCGCGGCGCTCGAACAATAAGTCAGACCCGTTCGTCCTGAGCCTGCCGAAGGGCGTGCGAGCCAACGCCCTTCGACAGGCTCAGGGCGAACGGAAAGAGAAACGAGCATCCCACCTTGCATCGCACTGGTTTCATTGCCAACTAAGACACACAGACGCACACGCAAAACGAGGTTCCATGACCCGCACAGCCATTGCTGCAGTCACGCTGCTTGCCACCACCATTGCCACGCTCGCCATTCCCGCTAACGCGCAGGACATGACAGCTCCTGACTATCCTGAAACGACTCGCGGCGACGTGGTGGAGACCTTCTTTGGTGAGGAGGTTGCAGACCCCTATCGCTGGCTTGAAGACGATGTGCGCAACAATGACGATGTGGCCGATTGGGTTGAGCGGCAGAATGCCGTCACCGATGCCTATCTCGAAAACCTGCCCGCGCGGGACTGGTTTTCCGACCGCATTGGCGAACTGACCGATTACGAGCGTTTCTCCGTCCCCGTCGCGCGGGGGAACAGCTATTTCTACAACCGCAATTCGGGCCTGCAGAACCAGTCGCCGCTCTATGTGCGCGATGGTCTGGATGGTGAGCCTCGACTGCTGATCGATCCCAATGAATGGGCTGATGATGGAGCGACCGCGCTGGCGGGCTGGGTGCCGTCTCCCGATGGCTCCAAGCTGCTCTACAGCGTGCAGGACGGCGGTACCGACTGGCGCATCGTGCGCGTCCTGGATGTTACAACTGGCGAGCACATTGGCGGCGAAATTCGCTGGGTGAAGTTC
>Ga0209121_10001772_pt1 | contig 22586 bp, 23 predicted proteins | sample Cruoilmetagenom3_FD_187292 | JGI IMG/M metagenome (GOLD analysis project Ga0209121, IMG submission 187292) | Oil polluted marine microbial communities from Coal Oil Point, Santa Barbara, California, USA - Sample 3 (SPAdes) (version 2) | ecosystem: Environmental > Aquatic > Marine > Oil seeps ... | reverse complement strand
TCGGCTGCGCATTGGTTCGGCACCGATACATTGGGCCGCGACCTGTTGGTCCGGGTTATGGAGGGCGGCCGAATATCGCTGTTAGTCGGGTTGGTTGCGACCACCGTATCGCTGATGATCGGCGTGATTTTCGGCGCGGTTGCAGGATATATGGGGGGGCGCGTTGATGCCGCCATGATGCGCTTTGTGGATCTGCTGTATGCGCTGCCTTTCACGATCTTCGTGATCTTGCTGATGGTGGCATTTGGCCGGTCTCTGTGGTTGATGTTTGTTGCCATTGGCTGTGTCGAATGGCTGACAATGGCCCGTATCGTACGGTCGGGCGTGATCGGTTTGAAGAAGCAGGAATTTGTCGAAGCGGCGGTTTCGCTGGGCTATAGCCACACTCGGATAATCATGCGCCATTTGATCCCCAATGTGCTGGGTCCGGTGATTGTGATTTCTACTCTCACGGTGCCAGCGGTAATGCTGCTCGAAGCATTTCTCAGCTTCTTGGGGCTGGGGGTCCAACCGCCCTATGCCAGCTGGGGTGTGCTGATCAACGAAGGCCAGCAGAATATGGAAATCTTCCCATGGTTGCTGATTTTCCCTGCATTTTTCTTTGCCCTGACGCTGTTTTGTCTGAACTTCCTGGGTGACGGTTTACGCGATGCACTCGACCCCAAGAGCGCGAAGGACTGATCGACCATGGCATTGCTCGAAGTTGAAGACTTGGCCACTTATTTCCACACGCGTGAGGGAACCGTCAGAGCCGTGGACGGCGTCAGTTTCTCTATCGATAGAGGGGAAACGCTGGGCATCGTTGGTGAATCCGGTTCTGGAAAATCGGTGACCTGTTATTCCTTGATGCGCCTGATCCCGGAACCTCCGGGCCGGATTGAACGCGGGGTTGCGCGGTTTGATGGGCAAGATTTGCTGAAAATGGGCAAATCGGATTTGCGCAATATCCGCGGTGACCGGATCAGCATGATCTTCCAGGATCCGATGACTTCCTTGAACCCATATCTGCGTATTTCAACGCAGTTGATCGAGGCCCAAACAACCCATCGGGATATCGATAGAAAAGCCGCCCTGTTCAAAGCGATTAAGGCTTTGGAAGAGGTCGGTATTCCCGATGCGTCCAATCGGGTTAAATCCTATCCGCACGAATTTTCTGGCGGCATGCGTCAACGCGTGATGATCGCAATGGCGCTGATCAATGAACCTGATCTGCTGATTGCTGACGAACCAACCACAGCGCTGGACGTAACAGTGCAGGCGCAAATTCTGGACATAATCAAGCAGCGGCAGGAGCGGTTGGGCACCGCCGTTATATTGGTGACCCATGATTTGGGCGTGGTTGCCGGCAATTGCGACAAGGTGAATGTCATGTACGCTGGCCAGATCGTAGAAAGCGGCAGTGCCGAGCAAGTCTTTTACGAGGCCAAACATGCCTACACTCGGTCCTTGCAGAAGACGATTCCATCGCTGCAGGAAAAGGGTCAGGAACTTTATACCATCCCCGGTCTGCCGCCTGATTTGACCAAGCCAATTAATGGCTGCGCGTTCTACCCTCGTTGCCCTTTCCCCAAAACGGGGGCTGCGGAAACGGGGCGGCCCGCGCTCAAGGATTTGGGCAATGGGCACTGCTTTGCCGATTGCGGATATTGCGATTCAAGCGGCTCAATCGAAAGCGTTTTGGCCAAGGGTGATACGGACGATATTCACTTGCCCAGCGAAGGAGCTGGCGCATGAGTGATCATCGTGATGACTTTTTGGTATTGGAAGATGTCAAAACCCATTTTGACCTCGGTCGTGATTTCCTGACCCGCAAAAGCAAGGGCGTGGTGAAGGCGGTCGATGGCATTTCGTTGACTATCAAAGAAGGCGAAACACTGGGATTGGTGGGCGAATCTGGCTGCGGTAAATCGACGCTAAGCCGCACGATCATGCAATTGATCCGTCCAACCTCAGGAAAGATTTGGCTGGAAGGTAAGGAACTGAGCGCGATTTCGGATCGTGATATCCGTGATGTTCGCAAGAACTTCCAGATGATCTTCCAGGACCCTTACGCCTCGCTTAACCCGCGCATGACGGTGCTTGATACTCTTTCCGAGGCTATTCGCACCCGTCATCCAGAATCCAAGGGCGATGATTTGCTTCAGCGGGTTTCGGATTTGTTGCGCAAAGTGGGTCTGAACCCGGCACAGATGAAGCGATATCCGCACGAATTTTCTGGCGGTCAGCGCCAGCGTGTTGCCATCGCTAGGGCGCTGGCACCCGAACCCAAATTGATCATCGCTGACGAGCCTGTTTCGGCACTTGATGTTTCGATCCAATCGCAAATTCTCAACCTGCTTAAGCGGTTGAAAAGCGAAATGGGTCTGACCATGATCTTCATCTCGCACGATCTGTCGGTTGTCCGTTATATCTCTGACCGGATTGCGGTGATGTATTTGGGCCGAATTACCGAGCTGGGTGATGCGGAAACGATCGTCGATAATCCGCTGCATATCTACACTAAGGCTCTGACCAGTGCGATTCCCGTACCCGATCCCAACGCGGAACATTCGCGAGAGCGGGTTATCTTGCAGGGTGATCAACCATCGCCAATTGATCCGCCTTCAGGGTGCAATTTTTGGCCACGCAGTCCGGTGGAACATGATGCAGACATGAAGGAAAACGTTCCCGATTTTGTCGAGGTCAGCCCGGGCCATTGGGTGTCGAATTGCCGATTCTGTGTGGAACAGAACGCGGCGACGCCCAACTGATCAACCTGCGTTGATGCATGATGGTTCGCATGGCCGTCGAAATACGCACCATGCGCCGCCGTTGGGTCAGGGGCGCACGGTCTATTTTGCAGATAGCGGCGTTTGCTCAAGACTTGCCGTGCTATTGCGCGCAATATATTGATGCTGGCTATGTCTATGACCCAACGCCCCGTCATCTCCTCAACCGGCCTGTTCACGCCTGAGGAAAGCATCACCAATGAAGAGCTGGTCGCCAGCTTCAATACATTTGTCGAGCAAGAGAACGCGCGCAACGCCGCCGCGATTGCCGCTGGCGAATTGGAGCCATTGCAACCTAGCTCGGTAGAATTCATCGAGAAAGCGAGCGGGATCAAGTCGCGCCATGTGGTGACCAAACAGCCGGTGCTGGACCCGGAAATTATGGCACCCCGCTTTGCAGAGCGCAGCAATGACGAGATTTCCCTTTTGGCCGAAATTGGCGTGAAGGCGGCCAAGCAGGCGTTAGAGCGTGCCGAGCGCGAGCCTAGCGATGTGGATGCGGTGTTGTGTGCGGCATCAAACATGCAGCGCCCTTATCCGGCGATGGCAATCGAAATTCAGCAAGCGCTGGGCATTGATGGCTTTGGCTTCGACATGAATGTTGCTTGTTCCTCAGCGACGTTTGGGATCCAGACTGCCGCGGATTACATTCGGGCCGGCAATGCGAAAAGCGTGCTGGTGGTCAGCCCTGAAATCACTTCGGGGCACCTCAATTGGCGTGATCGGGATAGCCACTTCATCTTTGGCGATGTCGCAACGGCGGTGTTGGTAGAAGATGCGGCCATAGCTCCGGCTGAGCATTGGGACATATTGGGCACTAAGCTCAAGACCGTGTTCTCCAACAATATTCGCAACAATTTCGGCTATTTGAACCGGGCGCATCCGGAAACTTCAGATGCTCTGGACAAATTGTTTATCCAGGAAGGTCGCAAGGTCTTCAAGGAAGTGGTGCCCATGGTCGCACAGATGATCGTGGACGAGGCTGAGCGCCTGTCGATTGCTCCCGCTATGATCCGGCGGATGTGGTTGCACCAGGCCAATGCGGGTATGAACCGCTTGATTGCGCACAAAGTGCTGGGGCACGAGGCCAGTGAGGATGAAAGCCCAACAGTGCTGGATACTTATGGCAACACCTCCAGCGCCGGTTCGATCGTCGCATTTCACCTACACAGTCAGGATCTGGTGGCAGGCGACACGGGCCTGATCTGCAGCTTTGGTGCCGGATATTCTGTCGGAACGGTGTTCGTTCGGCGCGCTGCCTGAGGAGCGGATTTTCTTAGGGGGAGGGCGCTTGCATGAATGTTTTGAACCCGGAGACTTCATGATCGGCGCTTGCGGCGCCAGCCACCAATCCCTAGATGTTGGGAATGGCCGGAGAAATATTAGATAACAAGGGCGGTGGTGATGTCAGCTGGAGCTGGCCACCAATCCATCCTGAAGGGCGCAAATATGGTGTGATCGCGGTTGCGATCAGCCTCGCTTTCCTACTCATCCTCGATTGGAGCATAATCGGATGGCCCTTGCTGGCTTTGTCCGGCGGTGTGTTTGCCTTCTTCCGCGATCCTGAACGTGTGGTTCCACAGCAGGGTGATGCAATCGTTGCTCCAGCAGATGGTTTAATCTCTTTGATCAGCCAAGTTGAGCCGCCAGCCGAGCTTCAGATTGATGACGGATCTGGTCGTCCTGGCCTGCCAGCTGGGCCGGTGACGCGGGTCTCGATTTTCATGAGCGTGTTTGATGTCCACATCAATCGTGCGCCAATAGGCGGCCTCATTAGTCGGGTGATCTATATCCCCGGCAAGTTCATGAATGCCGACCTTGACAAGGCGAGCGAAGAAAACGAACGTCAACATATTCTGGTTGAGCGCGCCGATGGTTTGGCGATTGGCTTCACGCAAATCGCAGGCTTGGTGGCGCGCCGCATCGTTCCGTTTGTAAAGCCGGGCGATACTGTGGCGGTTGGGCAGCGCGTTGGCCTGATCCGTTTTGGCAGCCGGGTTGATGTATACTTGCCTGCTGGAACAGAACCGAAGGTTTTGCTGGGCCAAAAGGTAATCGCTGGCGAAACGATTTTGGCAGAACTGGGTGGGCAAAAATTGCTGGAGGGCATCGCTCAGTGAGCGATTTGCCGCAATTTGGTGAAAGCGAACCTCGCTTAGGGCCAAAATCGGCTGAAGATGAGCCAGTACCAACTGAAAATGATGCTCGAATGGCGCGTCGTGGACTAAGTCTGCGCGCTATGTTGCCCAATGCCATTACGGCTGCGGCCTTGTGTTCGGGTCTTACTGGCGTGCGCTTTGCCATTTCGGGTGATTGGGATCTGGCGATCTTTGCTGTGGTTCTTGCCGGTGTATTGGATGGCCTTGATGGTCGGATCGCCCGCATGCTGAATGCGCAATCACGATTTGGCGCCGAGATGGACAGTCTTGCCGACTCTTTATCGTTCGGCATGGCGCCAGCTTTGATCATTTACCTGTGGGCATTGCAGGATCTGCCGCGGGTAGGTTGGTTTGCAGCGCTGGCTTTCGCGCTTTGTTGCGCGCTCAGGCTGGCGCGGTTCAACGCTCAGATCGATACCGACGAGCAGCCACACAAATCCGCAGGCTTTTTGACCGGCGTACCAGCTCCGGTTGGAGCGGGATTAACATTTCTACCATTCTATTTATGGACCGCAACGGGTGAAGAGGTTTTCCGTAATCCCGTTTATGTGGGCATCTGGGTGGCCGTTATTGCCTTTATGATGATTTCCAACATGGCAACGCTCAGTTGGGGGTCGATCAGGCCGCGGCGCAATGTTCGGTTGGAACTGATTGCCGCGACGGGCCTTGTCTTTGCCGCCCTGCTGTTAGAGCCATGGTGGGCGCTGACCGGAATATGCGCGCTGTATCTCGCGCTGATGCCCTATGGTCTGATCAAATATGGCCGGATCAAGCGGCAACGGCGTGAGGCGTCAGCGTAACCGGCTGGTGCAAGGACGCTGCATTATTCTGAGTGGCTAGAGCTTGATTGATTGCTGGGCGCATCTGCACAATGACGGCATCACTGGCTGGTAGGCCAAAGGTCTGGTCATTAGCCAATTCGCGGCGAATAGCATTCCAAGCATTGCGACCGCGAACAGCGCTGTCAGCCAGTGCGGCCAATACCACCAACGTGGTTGTGGCGAACAAAGCGAGAACCAAAAATGCAACCATTGTACCTATCTCACTTTACTTTACTTGACTGACACCTGTTGTTGACAATTGAGTCAGCTATGTAGAAACACGTATGTGCGCGGTTTGTTCCGCTTAAGCTCCTTGTTCCCGTTCTGTTTCATCCTGTCAAGCGCAATTTCGCATTGCCTTTGCGATTCTTAGGCAATTCCTTCACCAAGGGAGTTCGATTAGGGGTGGATTTTGGTTAGATCACCAGCTAAGCGCGCCGCTTCCGTAGGTAGATCCTTTCAATTCAGGGGGGTGTGCAAGCGGAAAATCCACATGGAAAGCGCCCATACCGGTGCCGCAGAGGGACACCCTCACGGTTCTGAGCTTTCCAGAGGCACAACCGGAAAGGAATTACTTATGGCGGGTCCTACCGTCACAATGCAGCAATTGATCGAGGCCGGCGCACATTTCGGCCACCAGACACACCGCTGGAATCCGCGGATGAAGCCCTATATCTTTGGGGCCCGCAACGGCGTTCACATTATTGACCTGTCGCAGACCGTGCCTTTGATGGCGCGTGCACTCGACTTTGTTGAATCGACAGTTCGCGCAGGCGGCAAGGTTCTGTTCGTCGGCACTAAGCGTCAGGCACAAGAGCCGATTGCTGAAGCAGCCCGCGCATCGAGCCAGCACTTCGTCAACCACCGCTGGTTGGGCGGCATGCTCACCAACTGGAAGACGATTTCGCTATCGATCAAGCGTCTCAAGACGTTGGAAGAGCAGCTGTCGACTGACACCAGCGGCTTCACCAAGAAAGAAGTTCTGCAACTGACGCGCGAGCGTGATAAGTTGGAGCTATCTTTGGGTGGTATCCGCGACATGGGTGGCATTCCCGACGTAATGTTCGTCATCGATGCCAACAAAGAAGACCTGGCCATCAAGGAAGCCGCAGTATTGGGCATCCCTGTGATTGCGGTCCTCGACACCAATGTCGATCCATCCAACATCGCATTCCCTATTCCGGGCAATGATGACGCCAGCCGTGCTGTGCGCATGTATTGCGATGCCATCAGTGCAGCGGCCAATGCTGGTCGTGGCGGCGCTGCTGAAGCATCTGGCGCTGACGTTGGTTCTATGGAAGTGCCACCTGCTGAAGCGACTGCCTAAGGCAAACTATAGCTGACGCCTGACGATCTGGCGTCAAAACATGATCTAGAGCGCCGGTGCACTGCGATGGCTTAAACGCTTCGCTAGGGACCGGCGCCAACACACATTCAAGAGGAATTTGAGATGGCTGCTTATACCATCGCTGATGTCAAAACTCTGCGCGAGAAAACTGGCGCGGGCATGATGGATGCCAAGAAGGCGCTTGAAGAAGCTGGCGGCGACATTGAAGCTGCGGTTGACGCATTGCGTGCCAAGGGCTTGGCCACTGCGCAGAAGAAATCCAGCCGTACCGCTGCAGAAGGCCTTGTAGGCGTTGCTGTAGAAGGCAGCAAGGGTGTGGCCTTAGAGGTCAATTCTGAAACCGACTTTGTGGCCAAGAATGACAAGTTCCAGGACTTCGTTCGTAAGAGCACGCAAGTTGCCCTGACGCTGGGCGCTGACGATGTAGAAGCGCTGAAGGGCGAAGCCTATCCTGACGGCGGCACAATCAGCGACAAGCTGACAGACAACATCGCCACCATCGGCGAGAACCAGCAGGTTCGCCGCATGAAGAGCGTGTCCGTTAACAGCGGAACAGTCGTTCCTTACATGCACAATGCTGCATCAGAAGGTCTGGGCAAAATCGGTGTTCTGGTTGCGCTGGAAAGCGACGCCAGTGCTGATGTGCTTGAACCTTTGGGCAAGCAACTGGCCATGCACATTGCCGCGGCATTCCCGCAAGCATTGGACGCAGACGGTCTGGACGCTGCCTTGATCGAGCGTGAGCGCGCTATTGCTGCGGAAAAGGCTGCCGAGAGCGGCAAGCCTGAAAACGTGCAGGAAAAGATGGTCGAAGGCGCGATCAAGAAGTTCGCTAAGGAGAATGCTCTTCTCAGCCAGCTGTTCGTGATCGACAACAAAACCCCAATCGCTGACGTTGTTGCCAAGGCTGGCAAGGATGCTGGCACATCAATCGTTCTGAAGGATTATGTCCGCTTCCAGCTTGGTGAAGGTATCGAGAAGGAAGAATCAGATTTTGCTGCAGAAGTTGCCGCTGCTGTTGCAGGCGACTGAACGCAAGTTACGAAAAATCTTAAGCCGTTCCGCACCTTAGGGCGGGACGGCTTTTGTTCCCATCCCAGCGAAAAATATTCGTCGGAACTGGTTTGACTGGTGGCCCGTTGTCACTGTCAGATACGCAGTTCGCGGCCCAGCTGTGATGCATGCCGTCTTCGCTTTTGCGAAATCTATGGGCGATTCGGGTCGCAATCGGAATTGACCATGGGATCCTGCCTTCACAGGTAGGGGCGGCATCTTTGCTTGCGCCTTACTTGCCAATGCAGCCCGGCAATCCTCAAATTCGAACAAAACCGGCTTTCCCTTTGCGCCTTTACGGCTGGAAGGCTAAGGAACGCGGCAGTTCGCAATCTGCACACGGAAAACCGGTCCTTATGACGATGCCACAAGTCAAACGCGTCTTGCTGAAACTATCAGGCGAAGTCCTGATGGGGGAACAGGAATACGGAATTGATCCCGCCTATGTTGTGCGGTTGGCGGAAGAGGTAAAGGCAGCCAAGGACAGCGGGTTGGAAGTGTGTTTGGTAATTGGCGGCGGCAATATCTTTCGCGGTGTTGCAGGTGCTGCGCGCGGTCTGGACCGGACCACAGGCGATTACATGGGCATGCTGGCAACCGTGATGAATGCGCTTGCCATGCAAAACGCCTTGGAAAAGCTGGGTGTGCAAACGCGGGTTCAATCCGCCATCCCAATGAGCAGCGTGTGCGAACCCTATATTCGCCGCCGGGCCGAGCGCCATTTGCAAAAGGGAAGGATCGTCATTTTTGCAGCGGGTACGGGTAATCCGTTCTTCACCACTGACACCGGCGCAGCCTTGCGCGCAGCCGAGATGAACTGCGATGCCTTGCTGAAAGGCACCAGCGTGGATGGCGTGTATAATGCCGACCCCAAAACCAATCCCGATGCCACCCGTTATGACACGATCACTTATGACAGAGTGCTGGCAGACAATCTAAAAGTTATGGACGCAGCCGCGGTTGCTCTGTGTCGTGAAAATGACATTCCTATCGTGGTGTTTTCGATCCGGGAAAAGGGCAATGTCGCGCGCGTGCTCGAGGGCAGTGGCGTTCAAACTATCGTACAAGTTCCAGAGAATGAGGAAGCCTGATCCATGGCAGTATATGACAAATCCGATATTGATCGGCGTATGAATGGAGCGGTTGAATCGCTCAAAGGCGATCTGGGCGGTTTGCGCACAGGTCGCGCCAACACAGCGCTGCTCGATCCCGTAGTGTGCGAAGTTTATGGCGCGATGATGCCGCTTAGCCAGGTGGCAACGGTTAGCGCGCCTGAAGCACGCATGTTGAGCGTGCAAGTGTGGGACAAATCCAATATCAGCGCGGTTGAGAAGGGCATCAGCAAGGCAAACCTTGGCCTAAATCCGATGACCGACGGGCAAACTGTACGGTTGCCGATGCCCGACCTGACCGAAGAACGGCGCAAGGAATTGGCCAAGCTTGCTGGGTCTTATGCGGAAAATGCCAAGATCGCGATCCGCAACGTACGCCGTGACGGCATGGAAGCGCTCAAGACCGACGAGAAAAGCAAAGAAATCTCGGAAGACGAACGCAAGCGGATGGAAGATGACGTCCAGAAGCTTACAGATAAATATGTCGCCGAAGCAGACGTCGCCGCTGCCAAGAAAGAACAGGAAATCCTGACTCAGTGAGGTCCGGGATTTTTGGAGGGGTTTGATGGGCAATTCGCCCGCACAGGCAAAGCATGTCGCCATCATTATGGATGGCAATGGTCGTTGGGCAAAGCGGCGTGCCTTACCGCGCGCCATGGGCCATAAGCGCGGCGTAGAAGCTGTGCGAAAGCTGGTCCGCTCGGTCGGTTCGCTGGGGATCGACTGCCTAACGCTGTATGCTTTTTCGTCAGAAAACTGGAAGCGACCTGATGAAGAGGTCGATGATCTGATGAATTTGATGCGCAAGTTCATCAAGTCGGACTTGCCCGAATTTATCGCCAATGATGTGCGGTTAAAAATCATCGGAGACTGGCAGGGGCTGGCCCCTGATATTGTCGCCATGTTGGAAGATGCGCTGGAGCAAACATCGGGCGGATCACGCATATTGGCAGTGGCTCTTAATTATGGGGCACAGCAAGAGATCGCCCGCGCTGCGGCCAAGGCTGCGGCCATTGGCGAAGTGACCGACAAAAGCATCGCCGCCCATCTTGATACCAATGATTTGCCGCCACTTGACCTGCTGATCCGCACCAGCGGAGAGGTCCGCCTGTCGAATTTTCTATTGTGGCAAGCGGCCTATGCAGAAATGCTGTTTGTTGACACGCTGTGGCCCGATTTTACGCCGGAGCATTTGCAACAGGCCTTGGACGCTTTTGCTGATCGGGAGCGACGCTTTGGCGGACGCTGAAACCCAGCCTAAGAAGAATGCAGACTTGGGCGTACGCTTTGCCTCGGCGCTGGTGATGTTGGCTGTGGCTGGCACGGCCGCGTGGTTGGACGGCGTATGGCTGGACGGGTTCGTTCTGGCAGTCGGCTTTGTTTGCCTGCTCGAATTTGCACGGCTGGTTTCGGCCATTGTAAAGCCGGGCCTTGGCCGAGTTGCAGCCTTGCTGGGGGCAGGGGGCTACGTCGGCTTGGCAGTGTGGACTTTGATAAAATTGCCATTGCCAGTCGTGCTTGGCGTTGTCGCTGTGGTTATTGCGGTCGATGTTGGTGCCTATTTTAGCGGACGGACCATTGGCGGACCAAAAATTGCGCCCAAGATCAGCCCCTCCAAAACCTGGGCGGGGCTGCTAGGCGGTATGTTGGCAGCCGGATTGGTTTCTGGCGGCATATTCGCTTGGAATACAGGCTCGGCAGAGCTTCGAGTGATGTTGTTCATCGCCTTTGCCATTGGGGCCGTTCTGGCCGTACTCGCCCAAGCTGGTGACTTTTTCGAAAGCTGGCTGAAGCGAAGTGCTGGCGTGAAAGACAGCAGCAACCTCATTCCAGGACATGGCGGCGTGTTTGACCGGGTTGATGGCCTGCTGCCTGTCGCCATCGCTAGCGGCCTATTGTGGGGGCTTCACCCGGCGTGACCCGCTCTATCTCTATACGTCGTTCAATTTCGATTTTGGGCGCAACAGGATCGGTGGGCGTGCAAACGCTCGATCTGGTCGGGCGAGAGCGGGACAAGTGGCAGGTTGAGGCGCTGACCGCCAATTGCTCTGTCCAGAAATTGGCCGCGATGGCGATCGAATTTGATGCCAAATTGGCGGTCGTGGGCGATGAGTCTTGCTTGCCCGATCTGCGCGAGGCTTTGTCCGGCAGTGGGATCGAAGCAGCTGGAGGCCGTGCAGCTCTGATCGAGACGGCCTCGCGTCCTGTAGATGTCACAGTGGCCGCGATTGTCGGTTGTGCCGGTTTGGGTCCGGTGATGGCCGCAATAGAGCAAGGCGGCACTATCGCTCTGGCCAATAAGGAGGCGCTGGTTTCGGCTGGTGACGTCATGATGGCGGCGGTAACCAAGCATGGAGCAACGCTGCTTCCGGTCGATTCAGAGCACAACGCAATTTTCCAATGTCTTGCGGGCAGCAAGCTATCCGATGTTGCGCGGATCACTCTTACCGCAAGTGGAGGCCCGTTCCGCACTTGGACGCAAGACCAATTGGATGCAGCAACACCGGAACAGGCCGTGGATCATCCCAATTGGGACATGGGCGCCAAAATCAGCGTGGACAGCGCAACAATGATGAACAAAGGCCTTGAATATATCGAGGCGCACTATCTGTTTCCTGTCGGTTTGGACCGGCTGGGCATCGTGGTTCACCCGCAAAGTGTAATTCATTCCATGGTGGAGTTTCGTGACCGCTCGACGCTGGCGCAGCTTGGCCCGTCCGACATGCGCGTGCCGATCGCATCATGTCTTGCATGGCCGCAGCGGATGGACACTCCGATGGAGCCACTGGACCTGCCTTCTATTGGTGAGCTGTCCTTCTTTGCTCCTGACGAAGCCAGATTTCCCGCAACGCGTTTGGCCCGACAGGCGATTGAAGCTGGCGGTGCAGCCCCGGCAACGCTGAACGCTGCGAATGAAGTGGCTGTGGCCGCCTTTCTGGCTGGTCAGATCGGGTTCACCCGCATTGCTGCAATGGTAGAACAAACCTTGACCCGCTATAGCGCGCAGACGCCCGGATCGCTGGAGGATGTCCTTGCAGCGGATCGAGCGGCGCGCATGGCTGCGCAACAATTGCTGGAGCTGACCTGACTGTGTTCGAATCCCCGCCTTTTTGGATGTATATCCTTGGCTTCCTGCTCGTGCTGGGACCGCTGATTACAGTGCATGAGCTGGGGCACTATTTGGTTGGCCGCTGGTTTGGTGTTGGCGCAGATGCTTTCTCTATCGGGTTTGGCAAAGAATTGTTCGGCTGGACCGACAAGCGCGGCACGCGTTGGCGGGTCGCAGCCGTACCGTTGGGCGGCTATGTCCAGTTCAAAGGGGATATGAACCCGGCGAGCATTCCTGAAGAAGGCGCGCCTGCCCCCGGCAATGACAGCTTCCAATCGGCCACATTATGGCGCCGCGCGCTGATTGTGTTTGCTGGTCCAGCAACCAATATCATCGTCGCAATCGCCATCTATGCGGCGTTTTTTGCGGTTCTGGGCAAACCCAACATTGAATATCCTGAGGACTCAACCGTCGTCAGCAGCTTTTCTGAAGTTTCCGCGGCGCAGCAGGCCGGTGTTGAAGTTGGAGACCGCATTGTTGCGATTGATGGCGAAGCGGTTCCCGATTTTTCCGCTCTGTTGGACAAAGTCGCGCTTTATCCCAACCGCGATGTGACATTAACTGTTGAGCGCGCAGGATCGTCGCTGGAATTGCCCGTAACCATTGGCAGCGCGGTACAGCCAGATGGCTTTGGCAATGAAGCAACTGTTGGCCGACTTGGCGTTTATCGAGCCGATACCGGCGAAGTGTCTGTAACTTATGAGGATGTCAGCATCGCGCAAGCTGTCCCGATGGCTGCGCAGCAGTGCTGGGACATTACCGTCATGATGGTGACGGGCATCAAACAGATCATTGTTGGCCAGCGTTCGGTCAAGGAATTGGGTGGTCCGCTCAAGATTGCAAAATACTCAGGCGAGCAATTGAGCCTCGGTCCATTGGCATTTTTCAACTTCGTTGCTTTGATATCGCTTAATTTGGCATTCATTAACTTGCTGCCAATCCCCGCACTCGATGGCGGGCATCTGGCCTTTTATGCGGTGGAAGCCGTTCAAAGGAAGCCCGTTGGGCCGCGCGGTCAGGAAATAGCTTTCAAGGCTGGCATGGCTTTTGTGCTGGCATTTATGCTGATTGTGACAGTGAATGATTTTATCTCCCTCCCGCTTTTTGGGAGTTAACGGGGGAAAGGACGCAGGGAAGCGGCAATTGGTGCGAGGCACCGCTTGATTGCATTCTCTCCATGGGGCAGAGGCGACTAGTGGTGCCGGAACTCGAATTCTTCGGGTTTCGAGCATTGATGGGGCACCGATTGAAGATTGTTTTGGACAGGAACACAGTGTCGATGAAATCTAATACCATGGCAGGTGATTACCGGGCAAAGCCCGCTGGCCGTTTGGCCGCAGCTTTGCTTTGCGGAACCTTCCTTGCAGGCGCGCCTATGCCGCTGCTCGCTCAAGAAACCGATGAAGATGCCGCTCCTACGGCAGCTGAACCAGCTCGGGCGCCTGCCAATGACACGATCCGTGCGATCAATGTCGTGGGTGCGGTTCGCTTAGAAGCTCAGACAATTCTCAGCTATATCCGCATGCGGGTAGGGCAGGAATATACCTCAGCCTCAGCCGATGCTGCGTTGAAGGATCTTGGCGCGACGGAATTGTTCTCCAATTTCTCGATCCGAAACGATGGCGGCAATGTCGTTATCAATGTTACCGAAAATCCGGTAATCAACCGGATCGTTCTGGAGGGTAACAAGCGGATCAAGAACGACAAGATCGTTCCTGAGATCAAGCTTTCGCCACGCCAGATTTTCACCCGTTCCAAGGTGCGTGCTGATGTTGCGCGTATCATCGAACTGTATAAGCGGCAGGGCCGGTTTGCAGCAACGGTAGAGCCCAAAATGGTGCAGTTGGCGCAGAACCGCGTCGATATCGTGTTTGAGATCAGCGAAGGGCCCAAGTCCAAGGTTCGCCAGATCAACATCATCGGAAACGAAGAGTTTTCTGACGGCAATTTGCGCGGTGAAATGGTCACCAAGCAAGCGCGCTTGACCAGCTTTTTAAGTTCCAACACCAGCTATGACCCAGACCGTCTGGCTTTTGACCAGCAAAAGCTGCGTCAATTCTATCTGACAGAAGGCTTTGCCGATTTCCGCGTTGTTTCTGCGGTGGCTGAATTGACCCCTGACAAGCGTGACTTCATCATCACCTATGTGGTGGAAGAAGGTGAGCGCTATAAGTTTGGCGATGTGACGGTTGAAAGCCAGCTGCGCGACTTTGACAGCGATCGGATGACCAACAATCTGCCGATGCAGACTGAAGATTGGTACGATGCAAAGCTGGTCGAGGATACGGTTGAACAATTGACCGAACTGGCCGGCACCTATGGCTATGCTTTTGCTGACGTACAGCCGCGATTTACGCCCAATCGCGAAAATCTGACGATGGATATCAATTTCATTCTGCGTCAGGTCCCGCGTGTTTATGTCGAGCGGGTTGATGTAAACGGTAATACGTTAACGCAGGACAAGGTGGTTCGCCGCGAATTTCGGATCAGCGAAGGCGATGCATTTAACTCTCTGCAAGTTCGACGGACGACTGCTCGGATTAACTCTCTGGGTTATTTCCAGGAAAACTTCGAAGTCAATCAGACCGAAGGCTCTCAACCTGACCGGATTATTTTAGAAGCCAATGTGCAAGAACAGCCAACCGGCGAACTGCAATTGTCTGCCGGTTTCTCGTCGATTGAAAGCTTTATCCTGTCGGCGTCGATCCGCCAGCGCAACTTCCGTGGCCGCGGCCAAACGGTTGGTGCCAGTGTCAATTACTCGCGTTACTCTCGTTCGGTTCAGCTCAGTTTCTCTGAGCCATATTTGTTCGACCGCAACATTTCAGCCGGCCTCGACATTTTTCGCCGCGATTTGAACAGCTTCAACTTCGTCGACAACTCTCGCAACACGACGTTTGAACAAGCAACAACTGGCTTCACTGCCCGTGCTGGTGTTCCTCTGACTGAGTATATGTCTCTGGTTGGCAGCTACACGCTGAATTATGATGACGTTTCGCTCGACCAAAACCAGTTCTTCTCTGATTTTGATGGCGACGGTATCCGAACCTGCGAGCCGCTGTACGCAGGCCGGTTCTTGTGTGACGCGCTGGGCAAACGGACCAGTTCGATCGTCGGGATGACCTTAGCCTATAACACTTTGGACAACCGTGTGCGTCCTACGCGTGGGCAAAATGTTACCTTCACGACTGAGGTCGCAGGATTGGGAGGTTCTGTCCGCTATGTCCGCGTGAGAGGCCGTGCGGCACAGTATTTCTCGGTTGGCTCAGGCTTTATTTTCTCGGTATCGGCTGAGGGTGGGGCGATCAACTCCTTGGAAAACCGCGGAATTGCTGGCGAAGACGACGTTCGTTTGACCGACCGCTTCTTTATCGGTGAATCGCAATTGCGAGGCTTTGACATTCGCGGCATTGGTCCACGCGTGCTGCGCCAACCTTATATAACTGGCGAAGATGGAAATCCGGTGCTGATTACAGATCGGGACAGTGTTGCTGACGATTCATTGGGTGGTAAGGCGTTCTATCTTGGACGTGCTGAGCTGGAAATTCCGTTGGGAACTGGTGCTCGGGAATTGGGCTTGCGACCTTCAATCTTCCTTGATGCAGGCGCTTTGTTCGGGGTGAAGACCCCGCTGTTGCAGGATAATCCCAACGGAATTCAAAACCGCGATGCAGCTGGTAACCTAGAGTATCTAGAAGTGGTGGATGATGCCAACGGTGATCCGATAACGGTGGTAACCCCCAATGCCGTTGCCGCTGACGGTGTCACTGCCAATGCACCAAGAATTATCGAAAGAAGCCGTTTCCGCGAAGTATTCTTGGGCGATTCTGCGTCACCGCGTATCGCTATCGGTATCGGCGTCAATTGGAATTCGCCCTTCGGTCCATTCCGGATTGATTTAGCTCGCGTCCTCAAAAAGGTTGAGGGCGACGACACAAAAACATTCTCGTTCAACGTAGGAACACAATTCTGATGAAAAATCTTCTCAAACCCGTTCTGGCTGCATCAATTGCTGCAGCAACACTGGCCGTTCCAATGGCTGCTCCGGCTTCGGCCCAGGTCAATGGCATTGCCACCAGCAACCCAACCGCTGTGATTCTGCGCGCCGCCGCTCGTTCGGCAGGCTACAATGCGATCCAGACGACTTATGCTGCGCAAATCCAGCAGATCAATCAAATGAACACAGAACTCGCGACATTGCAGCGTAGCCTGGACACCAATGGTGACCAGCAGCTGACGGACGCTGAAATTCAGGCAAACCCAACTGTGGTTCAGCAGATTCAGGCGAAAGAAGTGCAGGTGCAAACCACCAGCGAACCAATCGCTTTGGCGCAATATTATGTAATTGAGCAGTTGCTTAACGATTATGGCAATGCCCGTAATCAAGTGATCCAGAACAAGAGCATCTCTTTGATGATCTCGCCTGATGCTCTGCAATATGGCCCTGATGGTATCGATGTTACTGCTGATATTATCGCCGCTGTTGATGCGCGCCTTCCAACCGTCGCGACAGCTGTTCCAGCAGGCTGGCAGCCGCGCCGCGAAACAGTGCAAATGCATCAGGCAGTGCAGCAAATTCTGGTGGTTGCCGCTCAGCAAGCTGCAGCGCGTCAAGCACAGCAACCAGCAGCACAGGCAGCCCCATCAGGCCGCTAAGCAACCGCGTATTCACAGGCAACGGGGATAGATCATGAGCGCGACTGGTTTCGACGTCACCAAGGTGCTCGAGCGGCTTCCGCATCGCTATCCTTTGTTGCTGGTAGACCGGGTCAAAGAATTGGTGGTTGATGAACGCATTCACGCGGTGAAAGCGGTTTCGTTCAATGAACAGTTCTTTCAGGGCCATTTCCCCGGCCGCCCGATTATGCCGGGCGTTTTGCAGATCGAGGCATTGGCCCAGGCTGCTGGCGTGCTGGCGGTGGAATCTCTCAATTTGGCAGGTTCGGGCAAGCTGGTGTATTTCATGGCAATCGAGAACGCCAAGTTCCGCGCTCCGGTTGAGCCGGGTTGCTTGCTCGATCTACATGCTGAATTTGTGCAAAAGCGCGCGCGCGTGTGCAAATTTGCGGGCAAGGCCAGCGTTGAAGGCACGGTGACCTGCGAAGTGGCGTTTACTGCAATGATTGCTGACGCACCGGAGAGTTAACCCAACCGATGTTGAAATGGTTGGCCACAAGGGCTTGCCAAACAGCGCGCGTCTCCGTAATGGCGCGCTTTCCCGAAATTGCTGACCGGTCGGAACCGGTCATAGGCAAAGGACCAAGACGATGAAAGCCGAAGGGCATCCCGATTATCACACCATCACGGTCAAAATGACCGATGGCACCGAATTTCAAACGCGCTCCACTTGGGGTAGCGAGGGTGACACTATGTCGCTCGACATCGACCCAACCAGCCACCCAGCGTGGACCGGTGGTCAGAAACAAATTCAAGAAGGTGGCCGTGTGGCTGCGTTCAACAAGCGTTTTGGCGGGCTTTCTCTTAAGAAGTAAGCAGCTTTCGCACAGCTTTGCTTCTGAATGGAAGCACTGAAAGGGCGGTCCTGCGGGGCCGCCTTTTTGTTTGCTCAGCGACGATTGTTGGTTCGGCCAATTCTAACCCCACTCCCTCTCTCTGTACCACTTGGTGATGACGTATTTCACGCCTTTGCGGACCTTCATACCGTGATGCAGCGTGTTTGGATTGACGCCGCCATCGGGCTTGCGATTGTTCCAGAATAACAACTTTCCCGGCTCTGGCTGAAAAGTCTTGGCGATCGTTTTGAACCGCGTAGCGCCACCTGCTTCCACTGCGTTGAGATAGACCATGAAGGTCCATGTGCGCTGACCTGCGACCGAGCAGAATTTCGCAAAGTCGGCCCCGTCGGGCGTGAAATAGTCTGTGTGGGGTTTAAATTCTTGCCCCACATCGTATCGCTGACCCTGCACGGGTTCCCCAAATTTGGGATTGATGCCCGACAAGGCGAGCAGCTTTTGCTCCAATGCTGTCACGCATGACTTTTCGGCCTGAAGATCGCAGGTCTCGCTGGTGCGGAAATAATTGTCTCCATTTTCATCAGCGACGGTAGAGGGGCGGCGATTGGCCTCGATCAGGTCAATCAATTCCTGGCGCAAATCCTCGCCCAGAAAATCCCGCAGCTGAAACAGTTGCAGTTTGGCACTTGGGACGCGCCGGACACCGGCTTGAACCACCAAATGCTCGGCGGAAGAATCACTTGGGAAGGGTGCCACATGGTCCACAGCGCCAGAATAGGAAGCAGAGCCAAACGGGCAAGTGCGAAATAATATTGCGTTTGCATCGATCTTTGACAGTTTTCGCTTCCAAATTGGGTCACACTATGCAACAGGCTCGCCGCCGTCATGGCTGGCCTTGACCAGACAGCCAAGGCGCGTATCAGCCCCGTTTACGCGGCCTTTGAAGGACAGCGGCCGGGGCATGTGGCGATCGTAGCTCAGTTGGTTAGAGCGCCGGTTTGTGGTACCGGAGGTCGGGGGTTCGAGACCCCTCGATCGCCCCATTTTTCTCCTCTGCTGTCGGATGAGCGCGCAATTTTAAGAGGCGACACCAATGACAGCGTTCTGGACTGAACCGGATTATGATGACCACGAGCTGGTTCAGCTTGTGCGCGACCATGTATCGGGTTTGACCGCGATTATTGCGGTGCATTCCAGCCATTGTGGGCCGGGCGCTGGTGGCACTCGCTTCTGGCATTATCCCGAACCCAAGGACGCGATGCGCGACGCGCTGCGTTTGAGCCGCGGAATGAGCTATAAAAACGCCATGGCTGGCCTGCCTATGGGCGGCGGCAAAGCGGTTATTCTGGCCGATAGCAAGGGAACCAAGACGCCCGAGATGCTGGCCGCCTTTGGCGATGCAATCGAAGCGTTGGGCGGGCAATACATAACCGCAGAAGACGTTGGTATATCCGAAGCTGATATGGTTGCAGTTTCAAAACGGACCGCTCATGTCTCTGGATTGCCGGCAGAAGGCGAGGACGCCGCTGGCGGCGATCCCGGCCCATTTACTGCGATGGGTATCTATCACGGCATCAAGGCCGCTGTGCGGCACAAATTGGGCAAAGACAACGTGCAGGGCGTGCATGTCGCGGTGCAGGGCACTGGCAGTGTCGGCGGCGGGGTTGCCCGCTTGCTGGCCAAGGATGGCGCAAAGCTGACCCTATCTGACATTCATGATGATCGGGCAAAGGCCTTGGCGCAGGAACTGGGCGCACAATCAGTCGCCTCGGACGTAGTCATGGGCGTCGCCTGCGATGTTTTCAGCCCCAATGCCTTGGGTGCAATTCTGGATGACGAGGGTATTGCCCGGTTGGAAGCCCCGATTGTAGCGGGCGGAGCCAACAATCAGTTGGCTCGTGCGCATCATGGCGAAGTGCTGGCTAAGCGCGGAATTTTGTACGCGCCTGACTATGTCATCAACGCCGGCGGTATCATCAGCGTGGCGATGGAGCATTTGGCGCGTCAAAATGGCAAGCCATCCGACATCAACGAAGTGCGCAAGCGGATCGCGCAAATCCCTGGCCGGTTGGAAGACATTTGGCAGGAAAGCGATTCCATTCAGCAATCTCCCGATGTGGTGGCCGACAAGATGGCGCAAAAGCTGATTGGTCGCTGAGCCGGACCTGTGTTGAGAAATTTGCAGTCTTGCCGGGGGCTGGTGGGGCTGTATTAGCCTTGGAGACGGAAACGATCCATGCACGGCTTTGCTAACCCAACCCGCTTCCTTTCACTTGCGAAAGGGCTGACCCCGCTGCTTTTGGTAAGCGGGTGCCTTCTGACGACCATCGCGCTGGTTTGGGGCCTGTTCGCCGTTCCCCCTGATCGCCTGATGGGCGAGACCGTGCGCATCCTGTTTATCCATGTTCCGACGGCTTGGTTGGGTATGGGTGGATGGACCGCCATTGCAGTTTCCAGTCTGGTTTTCTTGGTGTGGCGTCACCCATTGGCGGCCCTGGCGGCGCGCGCTGCAGCCGTGCCGGGCATGGCGTTCACAGCCATTTGTCTTGCTACTGGTTCGATATGGGGCAGGCCAACATGGGGTACATGGTGGGAATGGGATGGCCGGCTGACGAGCATGTTGGTGCTGTTGTTTCTATATGCCGGATATATCGCCTTGGCCCAAGCGGTGGCCAAGGATGGTGGTTCTTCACGCATTCCAGCGATTTTTGGACTGGTCGGCGCGGTCAACATACCCATCATCAATCGATCTGTTGTGTGGTGGAATTCGATCCATCAGCCGCCCAGCATTACTTTGGGCAAGAGCGCGATTGATGCAGCCTATATGGTGCCGCTGTTGATCGCCGTGCTCGGCTTCTCTTTATTGTTTGGCGGGGTGGTTTTGATGCGTATGCGCGCCTTGCTGGCCGATTTTCAGGCTGAGGCTCGGCTGCGCAGAAAGGCATTGGAAGCATGATGGTGCGCAAGATGGTGCAGGCATGAGAGAGGGCCTCGATCAGTGGGTATTTGTGGTCATGGCCTATGGAGTGGCTATAATTGGTACGCTGGCTATGCTGGGGTGGAGCTGGGTCTCTATGCTCCGGGCCGAAGCACGCCGTGACGAGATGAAACGCAGATGAGCGGATTGAAAGCCAAGCATCAACGATTGGTTCTGATCGTGATCGCGCTGGTGGCGATTGTGGGAGCGGGATTGCTGGCCGCATGGGCGTTGCGCAATCAAGCGAACTATTTCTATTTGCCAGACCAAATGGTAGCGGCGCCGCCTTCACCGGGGCAGCCGGTTCGTTTGGGCGGCATGGTGGCAGAAGGCTCGATCGAAACGCTGAGTGACGGGATTACCGTGTCATTTGTCGTGACCGACCAAGATGCCGCGCGCGTGCCGGTGCGGTTTAGCGGTATCCTGCCCGATCTGTTTATTGAAGGTTCTGGCGTAGTGGCCGAAGGGAGCTTGAACGATGATGGCGTATTCATCGCGGATAATTTGCTGGCCAAGCATGACGAAAACTACGTGCCAAGAGAGCTTCAGGAAATGAGCGAGCATCAGGCTGCGCGGATGGCTGAAGAGACGACGGTGGGCCTAGAGTGATTGCGGAACTGGGTCTGGCTGCACTATGGTTGTGCGCAGCATTGGCGGTGCTTCAGCTGATTGGCGGTGCATTGGCGCAGCGCGGGGACAATGCAGCGGATTTAGCGGCAATGGTGCGTCCTGCGGCGATCTTGCAGGGAGTTTTGGCAGGTTTTGCCTTTGTCTGCTTGCTGTGGGTGTTCGCGGTCACGGATCTATCGGTAAAGCTGGTCGCGACCAACTCGCACAGTATGAAGCCGATGATCTTCAAATTGTCGGGCGCCTGGGGCAATCACGAAGGGTCTATGTTATTATGGGTGACTGTAATGGCACTGGCTGGCGGCTTGATTGCGTTGATCGAAAAACGCCTGCCAGAAAAGACCATGCAAGCGACCTTGGCTGCACAAGGCTTTGTTGCAACAGGATTTTACGCCTTCTTGTTGCTCAGTTCAAACCCATTTGAACGGCTGGCTGTTCCCGCGTTGGAAGGGCGGGGGCTCAACCCCTTGCTGCAAGACATTGGCTTGGCCTTCCACCCTCCGACTTTGTATTTCGGATATGTCGGCCTGTCCGTGGCATTCAGCTTTGCCGTTGGGGCTTTGTTGACGCGCAATGTGACGCCCGATTTCGCTCGCGTGATGCGGCCTTGGGTGTTGGGCGCGTGGGTGTTCCTGACGCTGGGCATTACCGCCGGCAGCTACTGGGCCTATTATGAATTGGGCTGGGGCGGCTGGTGGTTTTGGGACCCGGTAGAGAATGCATCCCTTATGCCTTGGCTGGCGGCAACTGCCTTGCTGCATTCGGTCAGCGTGCTGGCCGCGCGCGATGCTTTGCGGACTTGGACGATTATGTTGGGTGTGATCGCCTTTTCGATGAGCATGCTGGGCACTTTCATGGTTCGCTCTGGCCTGCTCACCAGTGTCCATGCCTTTGCGGTCGATCCAGAACGCGGTACCTTCATCCTGTTTCTGTTGGCGATCTATATCGGAGGGGCTTTGCTGCTGTTTGGTCTGCGTGCAGGTCATGTGCGCGAAGGAGAGCGGTTCCAACTGACCAGTCGCGAAGGTGCGCTGGTGTTTAATAATGTGATGCTGAGCGCCATTCTTGGGATCGTGTTGCTGGGCACGTTATATCCCTTGCTGACAGAAGCTTTTGACGTTCGCGTTTCAGTTGGCCC
>Ga0209121_10001771_pt1 | contig 22586 bp, 19 predicted proteins | sample Cruoilmetagenom3_FD_187292 | JGI IMG/M metagenome (GOLD analysis project Ga0209121, IMG submission 187292) | Oil polluted marine microbial communities from Coal Oil Point, Santa Barbara, California, USA - Sample 3 (SPAdes) (version 2) | ecosystem: Environmental > Aquatic > Marine > Oil seeps ... | reverse complement strand
ACTTGTTTTGCATCATAATCCATTAATATTTGTTTTGAATCATTTGAAGCTTCACGAACGTGAACAATCAAAGGTTTCTTTACTTTTTTTGCAAACTCTATTTGAGATATAAAAACCTCTTTCTGTTTTGCTATATTAGCTTTCTTTTCTTCTTCATCTTCAGGAAGTCTAAAATAATCTAATCCACATTCTCCAACAGCTATACATTTAGGATGATTTATATACTTTTCTAAAACTTCCTCATCATACATATCTATATCATAAGGATGAATACCAACAGCAAAAAATACTTCATCATATTTTTCTGCAAGTTTAATAGCTTGAGGAAGGTCATTAAAATCAGCACCAGGAATCAAGAAGCCTTTAACATTATGATCTAAGGCATTCTTAATTACGGCATCAACATCTTCATAATATTGTTTGTTGTCTAAGTGACAATGGGTATCAATAATTATGATAAAAACCTTTTATTTAAAACTTCAATTAATTCATTTAATTTAGAAATATCTTCATGTTTTATCCACGCGTCAATACCAAAATTTTTAAATGCATCATAATCATCTTCATCATCAAGTATCGCAATAGAAGCAAATTTCTCTTTACATGAAGCTGCTTTATTTTCTTCAAAATCAAATATTGAATTGATATCAATTATTGCAATATCCGCATCACCTGATGTCTCTTCATAGCTTTCTATTGTAAAACTTGAGTCTAACAGTTTCGCATCTATATTGCAAAAAGTTACTATTTTCATGGTATTACCTTTATAATTTCTTACTTTGAATTATTTTATCCAAAAAAAAATAAAAACTACAATATATATCTTGTAGTATCTTCATCTTTTACAATATCAGATAATTTATCCTCAACTAATTGTTTTCTTATTACTATTGTTTCTCCACTTTTTTCATCGGCATCAAAACTTATATCTTCAAGTACTTTTTCTATAACTGTATGAAGTCTTCTTGCACCAATATCTTCAGCTTTTTCATTTGCACCAACTGAAAGATGAGCAAAAGCATGTATAGCTTCATCATCAAACTCCAACTTAACACCTTCAACTGATAATAGTGCCTCATACTGTTTTAGTAAAGAGTTTTTAGTATTTGTTAATATTTTATACAATGCTTCTTCATCCAATGGATTTAATTCAACTCTTAATGGAAACCTTCCTTGAAGTTCTGGAAGTAAATCACTTGGTTTACTTACATGAAAAGCACCAGCTGCTATAAATAAAATATGGTCTGTTTTTACTTGTCCATATTTTGTTTGTACATTACTTCCTTCAACAATTGGAAGTAAGTCCCTTTGAACACCCTCTTTACTTGGGTCTTGATTTTGGTTATTTTTTCCAGAAGCAATTTTATCTATCTCATCAATAAAAATTATTCCACCATTTTCAACTCTTCTTAGGGCTTCATGTTTAATTGATTCTTGGTCAATTAATTTTTCACTTGCACCACTTCTTAAAAGTTTTCTAGCATCTTTTATTTTTACTTCTTTTTTTACTTTATCTTTATTTAGTGAGCCTAACATATTGTTTAAACTCTCTTGCATAGATGTCATATCTAAAGGAAGAGATGAATCAATAACTTCTACATGAGCCTTCTTAGGAAGTTCGATTTCAATAATTTTATCATCAAGTTCACCTTTTAGTAATTTATCTTCCATTTTATTAAATGTTTTGATAAAAGACTCTTTTGCACTTTCACTTGCACCTTCAGGTAGATTGGGAACAAGTTTTTCAATTATCTGTTTATTTATCTCTTGTTCTATTCCATCTTGAATTTTATCTTCATACTCTTTTGTTACTAAGTCCATTGAAGCAAAAACTAAATCTCTAATCATAGATTCAACATCACGTCCTACAAAACCAACTTCTGTATATTTACTAGCTTCAACTTTTACAAAAGGAAGACTCATCATTTTTGCTAATCGTCTTGCAATCTCAGTTTTTCCAACACCTGTATTTCCTATCATAAGGATATTTTTAGGCATTATCTCTTCTTGAATTTCTGGCTCTAATTGCATTCTTCTATATCTATTTCTAAGAGCCAAGGCTATTGTTTTTTTGGCATCATTTTGACCAATTACATAATCATCTAGAAATTTTACAATCTCTTTTGGAGTCATATTCATTTCTTTTAATCCTCTATTTTCAATAATTTAATATTTTGATTTGTATAAATACAAAGCTCCCCTGCAATCATTAGTGACTCTTTTACTAACTCTTCAGGCTCTAGGTTTGAGTGTTTTTGTAAAGCACGTGCTGCTGAAATAGCAAAATTACCACCACTTCCAATTGAAGCTATCATTCCATCTTCTGGTTCTACAACATCACCAGTACCAGATAGTATAAAGATATGCTCTTTGTTTAAAACTATCATCATAGCTTCAAGTCGTCTTAGAACTTTATCTTTTCTCCACTCTTTTGAAAAAGCAACAACAGCTTTTAGTAAATCACCTTTTGTATTTTCTAAATGTGTTTCAAACATATCAAAAAGATTAAAGGCATCAGCAGTGCTTCCTGCGAAACCTGCCAATATCTTATCTTTATATAGTGTTCTTATTTTAGTGGCATTCCCTTTTAAAACTGTATTTCCAAAAGTTACTTGTCCATCACCACCAATTACTGCTTTATCTTTTGCCTTGTAAGCTAATATCGTAGTAGCATCAAACATTATTTACTCTGCAATAACGTCGATTTTAACTGTTCCATGAATTCCATGACCCAATTTGCAATCTGCTTCAAAGATACCAACTGTTTTAACTTTTGATTTTAATGTAATATTCTTTTTATCCAATTCAATATCAGCTTGCTCTTTTAAAGCTTCACTAACTTCTTTATTAGTAATAGATCCAATTAAATGTCCATTTGCACCAATTTTATGTTTTAATGTAAATTTTTGAGCATCAAGTTTTTTTGCAATTTCTTTTGCTTCTTCAATCTCTGCAGCTTCTTTTTCAGCTTCTCTTCTCATTTGAGCTTTATGTTTATTTAAAACCTCATTTGTTGCAAGTAGTGCTAAACCTTTACCTATTAAAAAATTCTTTCCATATCCATCAGAAACTTCTTTTACTTCACCAGCTTTACCAGTACCTTTTACATCTTTTAATAATAATACTTTCATAATATATTCTCCATATCTTAAATAGCTTGTATTCTACTATAATATTTTTGAAGTCACTATAAATATTAGTTTAAGAGGGAATAATTATTTTAAATATATTTGAGTTATTTTTAAACTCATAGGAAAAGTCGAATTTATGTAAATCTAAAATACTTTTTATAATATATATACCTAAACCCATTCCATGGTTTTTAGAGGCTGTATTATTGTGATATGGTTGAAAATAGTTTTCTAGTGGGTACTCTAATTTTTTTCCTTGTGAAATAAATTCTAAAGTACTGTTTTTTTGTTCAATTCTTACATTTCCATCTTTTGAGTATTTAAAAGCATTATCAATTAAGTTTTTAAACACCAAAGAAAAAAGTTGCATATCAATATTATAAAATTTGCTTTTATCACAATCTAACTCAACTCTATTTTTAACATCAGATATAAACATTTTTATTGAGTTTTCATAAATCTCATTAAAACTATGTTTTTGAATATTTATTTCATAATTTTGTGAAATTATTTTTTCTATATTTGCAAAATCATTTACCAAAAAGTCAAGTTTAGAAAATATATTATTTAATCTATTTTTCTGTTTTTCATCATCAATTAATTCTGTAACAATTTTACCTTTTGCAATGGGAGTTTTAATTTCATGCATTACAGTTCTTAGAAACAGTTGTCTAGAATCCAACAAACGTCTTATCTGTTTTACTGCATTGTCAAACTCATTAGCAACTTGACCAATTTCATCTTTTTTATCATTTTTGCAATTTATATTTAAATCACCTTTTGCAAACTTTGAAATATCATTCTTTAAATTAGACAATGGTTTCAAACTTCGTATTAACCATATATAAAGTCCTATTAAAATTATTAATACAGAAATAAAGAATATATATCCAAAATTATTGGACTTATAAATAGTTGGGTCTTTAAGTAAAATTCTAAAATGAGGGGTTAATACATGGAAATAATAGTTCTTATTGTAAAAAATTGTTTCAAAACCACGTTGTGAAAGGGATACTACTCTTGCTTTTCTAAGTATTTTATTATGATCTTTTACCACTTTAAAATCTAAACTATTCAAATAATTTATTACTTCTGTTTTATTTGTTCTATTTTTAAAAAAATATTTTGATAGTTTTTGATGGGAAGAGACAACCTGTTGATCCACCTGTTTATTTTGGAACTTTATAAAAGCAAACAGATGACCACACCATAATAAAAAAGCAAATATAAAAATAAGTGTGATTTTACTTAGTAAAGATTCAATTTTCATTGTACTAATTTATAACCTAAACCACGAATAGAAAAAAGATATTTAGGATTTTTAGAGTCATCGGAAAATTTTGAACGTAATCTTCCAATAATTACATCTAAGCTTTTACTATTACTATCACTTAAACTCTCACACTCTTCAACGATTTGTTCCCTTGAAACAATTGCATTTTTGTGTGTAAGTAAAGTTTTTAGAACTTCATATTCTGCTTGTGTTAAGATTAAATCATTACCTTTAAAACTAATTTTTGATTTTGAACCATCAAAGTTAAAATCAGTTTCTAAACTCTCTTTATTAATTTTCCTAGAACGTCTTAATAGACTTTGAATAACAGCATACATCTCTTTTGGGTCATAGGGTTTTGGTAGGTAGTAATCTGCTCCAAGTTGTAATCCAATAATTTTATCAGTCACATCACTTCTAGCACTTGATATTATAATTGGAATATCATATTTAGTAGAAATCTCTTTACAAACATCTAAACCATCAAGTCCAGGTAGAGTTAAATCTAATATTAGAAGATCATATTTAGAGATATTACAACTTAAACCCAAAAAGGGATCTTCATAATTTGTAATTTTAATATTATATTTTTCTAAATATTCACCCAAGAACTCTGAGAACTCGGGGTCATCTTCTATCATTAGTATATTTATCAAATTTTAATCAATCCTAATCAAGCATAAAATGAAGAGTGATTATACTTATTTGAATCACTTAACATCTCTGATAAATAATTTTTAACTAAAGTAGCTGCATCTTCACTTGAATATTCACTATCTTCACTATTATATTTTTCAAATAGATCAGTTAGCTCCTGTTTTGCATCATCATTCAAACTTAATACTCTACTTGTATAGTCAGACAAAGTATCAACTGAACTTGTACTATCTTCATCATCACTACTAAATAGTGAATCCATCAACGTTTGAACAGTATTGTAATACTCTTCATCATCCTCATCATCTTCCTCTTCACTTGATGATGGAGGTGGTGGCGGAGGTGGTGGTCCACCTACTTGAGAGGCAACATTTTGAGTATCTGTACTGCTTACTCCAGCAAGATCTCCAACTTCTTTAGCATCAAAACCTAAAGATGACATTGCATCTTCTAGTTGTTTAGATGGCTCAATATTCGCTTCTTGAAATGCAGCAACAATTTCAAGGGCATCACTTTGAGATAGGTTAGATGAATCATAGTTTGATAAAGTATCATCAATAATTTGCTGTTGATCATAAGAAAGAGCATTTTTTGATGATGAAGATGATGAAGCACTACTTGTTATGGCACTGTAATCTAAGCCAGAGCTAATACCAGAAATCATTTTTTATCCTTTTATTTATTATAAACACTATTATAATTGATTAAATTAAACCTAGATTAAATAAAAAGTAAATGAAAGTAAATAAAAAGCTATTAACTAGCTAAATCTTCCAAAGATGTACTATGTTCTCTAATATTTCTTTTTTTAACATAATTGTTTAATCCAATATGATTATTATATCCTAAAAGTTTTGCAATCTTTCGAACAGATAAACCTACACTTAAAAGTTCTTCTATTTTATCTCTTTGTTTGTCAAATTTTGATTTTTGGATAGTTCCTTTTGGTTTACCTAAACTTTCACCTTTTAGTTTTTTTGCAGTTAGGGCTTCTTTTGTTCTTAGGCTCATTAAATTTTTTTCCAATGAGACTGTCATAGATATCATACCAAGAACCATTTTTGTTAACATGTCATCATTACTTACTAAATCTAAATTTTGCTTTATTACTATTATTCTAATTTTGTTATCTAATAAAAATTTTACTATCTCTAAAATTGTCTCTACAGTTCTACCAAAAACATTTAAATCATACACAAGAAGTGTTGAATTCATTTGACATGATTTAACTAATTCTAAAATATTTTTTTCTTCAGAAGGTGTGTTTATTTCCACTTCAATATTGTGATAAACATCAAGTTTATGTTCAGAAACATATTTTAATATACCTTCTTGTTGTAAGCTTGTGTAACTCTTATTATTTTTGTTTATTCTTAGATATGTAAAGATTTTTGACATGGATTATCCTTTTAACATAAAGTATAAGTTAAATGATATTAATTATACAATATGAATACTTCAGTGTAATTTATAGTAATACAAAATGTTAACATTCCATTTATTAATATTAGCTTAAATTTATCCTTTTTAACCTATATTCTTAATTTAAATTTAAAAACATAAAGCTTTAAAATTTGAAAATAAAGATTTTTTAAGCTAATATCACTATTTTAACCAAGAACAAAGGAACTATCTTGAGATTAGTTGTAGCAATTAGTGGGGCTAGTGGAGTAAATTTAGGAATAAAATTTTTAAATCTTTTACCAAAAGATATAGAAGCATTTGTTGTCGTTTCAGAAAGTGCAAAAATTGCTTTAAAATATGAAAATAGTTCTGCATTTGATAATTTAACAAATCAAAAAAATATTACTATATTTAAAAATAGTGATATCGCTGCACCTATTGCTTCTGGTTCATTTAAAATTGATAAAATGGCAATTATCCCCTGCTCTATGAATACATTGGCAAAGTGTACTTACGGTTTGGCTGATAATTTAATTACAAGAGCTTTTGCAGTATCATTAAAAGAGAAAAGAGAAGTTTTAATTGCTCCAAGAGAGATGCCTTTTTCTCAAATTCCTTTAGAGAATATGACCAAATTGTCATCAATGGGTGTTACTATTTCGCCACCAATTTTAGGTTATTATTCAAATAATTCCACAATTGATGAAATGGAAAACTTTATTATAGGAAAATGGTACGATAGTTTAAAGATAGAAAATAATTTATACAAAAGATGGAAAAGTGATGAATAAAGATAAAAATGAGCAAATAATGTCATACAAAAGTGCCGTATATTCAGGTACTTTTGACCCTATTACCAATGGACATATGGATATTATAAAAAGAGCAGCAAATATTTTCGATGAAGTCGTAATTGCAGTTGCTAAAAGTGAAAGAAAAAAGCCTATGTTCTCCCATGAAAAAAGAGTTGAATTTGCAAAAGAGGCTACAAAAGATATTGCAGGAGTAAGGGTTGTGGGGTTTGATACTTTATTAGTTGATCTTGCAACTAGTTTAAACATCACAACTATTATTAGAGGATTAAGAGCCGTTAGTGATTTTGAATATGAACTACAAATGGGATATGCAAACTCTTCAATCAATAAAGAAATAGAGACTTTATATCTTATGCCAACACTAGAAAATGCTTTTGTGAGTTCTACAATAGTTAGAGAAATCATACTATTTAAAGGGAAGTTTGAACATTTGGTTCCTAAAGAGGTTGTAAAATGTATATAGTAATTGAGGGAATTGATACAGCTGGTAAATCAACTCAATTGGAGATTTTATCAAAGAACTTTAGTGATGCTATCTTTACAAAAGAGCCAGGAGCTACAAAACTTGGTGCAAAACTGAGAGAAATGGCACTAAATGGCGAAGCTAAATCAAAAGTTGCTGAGATGTTTTTATTTTTAGCTGATAGAGCTGAACATATTGAAGAGGTGGTAAAACCTAACAAAGATAAGATGATTATATCAGATAGATCAGTTATCTCAGGTATTGCTTACGCTTCTAATTTACCAATAGAGATAGTTACAACTTTAAATCTAATAGCAACAGAAAATACTCTACCTACGCATACTATTTTATTGGAATTGAGTAAAGAAGAGTTAATAAATAGATTAGAAAATAAATCAAATGATTCAATAGAATCAAGGGGTATTGATTATCTAATTGATATTCAAGATAGAATGAAAAAGACTATTAAGATGTTGGATTTAAATTATATTTTTATAGATGCTAGTTTAAGCATAGAAGAGATTTCAAAGAAAATTGAGGATTTTATTAATGGGTAAACAAAATATTCAAAGCCTAAGAGGGATGAATGATATTTTAGGAAATGATAGTGAACTTTTTACATATTTTATAGACAATGCTTCAAGAATAGCTAAAAATTACGGATTTACATATATGGAAACTCCCATATTAGAAGAGACTGCACTATTTAAAAGAAGTGTTGGAGAAAGTAGTGATATTGTAAATAAAGAGATGTATCAATTTATAGATAAAGGCGAAAATGATGTTTGTCTTAGACCTGAAGGAACTGCAGGAGTTGTAAGAAGTTTTGTAGAAAATAAATTTGATAGAGCTGGTGGAACATATAAATGGTACTACTATGGACCAATGTTTAGATATGAACGACCACAAAAAGGAAGATTAAGAGAGTTTCACCAATTTGGTTGTGAAGTTTTTGGAATAGATTCTGTTTATGAAGATGCAAATATTATTATGATGATTAAAGAGATTTTGGATTTCTTTGGTATTGGATTTACTTTACAACTAAACTCCCTTGGTTGTCCAAACTGTATGCCTCAATATAAAGAAAATCTAGTAAAAGTTTTATCAAATATAAAAACAGAGCTATGTTCTGATTGTAATAGAAGAATTGAGACAAACCCAATAAGAGTATTGGATTGTAAAAATGAAAAATGTCAATCACTTTTAGTAGATGCACCTAAAATTACAGATAATTTATGTGAAAAATGTGATAGCGATTTTGAGAAATTAAAAGAGATTCTAGACTTCAATGATATATCTTATGTTATAGATTCAAACTTAGTTCGTGGATTAGATTATTACTCTCAAACAGCTTTTGAGTTTACTTCAAATGAAATTGGTGCACAAAGTGCGATTGCTGGTGGTGGAAGATATGATAGATTGGTCGAATTTTTAGGAGGGAGAGCAACTCCTGGTATTGGTTTTGCAATAGGAATTGAAAGATTACTAGAATTAATAAAACCAAAAGAGACAAAAAATGATGTAATCTATTTAGGTGCAATGTGTGAAGAGGCTTTAAATCTAATAACAAAAATTGCACTTAAAAAAAGAAAAACTACTAAAACTATTATAGAGTATACACCAAGAGGCTTTGGTAAACATTTTAAGATTGCAGAAAAACTTGGAGCAAATATTGTTGCTTTAGTTGGAGAGACTGAACTAGAAAATGGAACAATTTATATAAAAAATATAGATACACAAAAAGAAGAAAATTTAAAGTTAGAGGATTTTTAATAGTGAATAATTATGGTATTGACATCTGGAGTGATGATAATTTTATAATTGAAGATGGTTTAGCAAAGGTTAACTTTGATTGTAAACCATCATTAATATCTATTGTTAAAGACATTAGAAAACAAGATTTTAAGGGACCTTTACTATTAAGATTTCCCCATATTACAAAAAAACAAATCAATACACTTTATAATGTATTTAATACAAGTATAAAAGAGTACAACTATAAGGGAACATTTAATGCAGTGTTTCCTTTAAAAGTAAATCAATTACCAAACTTTATTCACCCTTTATTACAAGAGGGTAAAAAGTTCAATTATGGATTGGAAGCTGGAAGTAAGGCTGAACTTATTATTGCAATGACTTACAATAATATAGGTTCTCCAATAACTGTAAATGGTTTTAAAGACAAAGAGATGATTCATCTTGGATTTATTGCAAAAGAGATGGGACATAATATTACTTTAATTATCGAAGGTTTAAATGAGCTAGAGATGATTGTTGAAGTATTAAAAGAGACAAAATTAGCCTGTCCAAATATTGGATTAAGAGTTAGACTCCACAGTGGTGGAAGTGGTGTTTGGGCTAAAAGTGGAGGTATTAACTCCAAATTTGGTTTAACATCAACTGAAATATTAGAGGCATATGAACTTATGGAAGAGAACAATATTGTTGATTATCTTACTATGATTCACTTTCATATAGGTTCAGCTATGAACTCTATTAAGCCCTTAAAAAAAGCTCTTAGAGAGTCTGGGCACATATATGCAGAACTTAAAAACTTAGGTGCAAATAATTTAACATCAATAAATATTGGTGGAGGATTAGCTGTTGAGTATAATGCCTATGAAAGATCAAGATTCTATTCACTAAGAGAGTTTGCAAATGATGTTATATTTACATTAAAAGATATTGCACGGCAAAAAGGTGTTGAAGAACCAAATATTTTTACAGAATCAGGTAGATTTATCTCTGCTGCGTCAACTGTTCTTATAACACCTGTATTGGAACTTTTTTCATCGGAATATGAACTTGACCATTTAAAGTTAAAAGAGAAAAATCCACCACTAATTCAAGAGTTACATGATTTACATAAAGATATGTCTAAAAGAACTGCATATGAGTATATGCACGATAGTATTGATCATATGGAATCACTGTTAACACTATTTGATTTAGGTTATATTGATTTACAAGATAGATCAAATGCAGAGATATTAACCCATCAAGTTATAAAAAAGGCTATCTCTTTATTGGAAATTGATGATTATCAAGAGTTAAAAAGACTTGACCAAAATATTCAAGAGAAGTATTTATTGAATTTTTCTGTGTTTCAATCCCTACCAGATTATTGGGGTATTGACCAAGAATTTCCAATAATGCCAATAACACATTTAGATAAAAAGCCTACAAGAAGTGCATCTTTATGGGATATAACTTGTGATAGTGATGGTGAGATACCTTTTGATTCTAAAAAACCACTTTATTTACATGATGTAAATTTAAATAAAGAGGATTATTTCTTAGGATTTTTCAATGTTGGAGCATATCAGGATACATTGGGGATGAAACATAATTTATTTTCCCATCCAACGGAATTAAATATCGTATTTAAAGATGGAGAAGTTGTATTAGAAAAAATCTTAGAATCTCAGAAAATAGTTGATATTCTTGAAGATATTGATTACGATACAAATAAAATGGAAGAGATTTTAAGTAAAAACTTAGACCAAAAAGTTTACAAAGATTTAAAAAAATATATAAATGAAAATAGTTATTTAAAAACAATATGGAGTTATTATGAATAGTGGTATAAAAGATGAAATTGAAGAAGTAGAAAAGATATCTCTTTGGAAACAATTAAAAGAGGACTTTTCTGTTCCTAAATTAAATGACCCTGCCCTAAACTCAAATATAGAACTATTTTTTAACTACCCAGGTGTTTGGGCTGTAATAAACCACAGAATAGCAAATAGATTATATAAAAAGAATTTTAAATTAACTGCTAGAATTATTATGGGACTTACACAATTTCTTTGCAATATGGATATTCATCCAGCTGCAACAATTGGAAGAAGATTATTTATTGACCATGGTATTGGTGTAGTAATTGGAGAAACCGCAATTATCGAAGATGATGTACTAATTTACCAAGGGGTAACACTTGGTGGAGTAAGTTTAAGTAAAGGGAAAAGACACCCTACTATAAAATCAAACTCTGTAATTGGAAGTGGTGCAAAAGTGTTAGGAAATATTGTAATAGGAAAAAATAGTAAAATTGGAGCAAACTCTGTTGTTATTTGTGATGTACCAAAAAGTTCAACAGCAGTTGGAGTACCTGCTAAAATTATTAAAAAAGACAATAAAGCTTGTAAATTAAGTCATGGTGACTTACCTGATATCAATAAAGAGATGTTTGAATATCTATTAAAAAGAGTTGCCGTATTGGAACATGCAGTTAAAAAACATGATGGAATTGATTTAAGTAATGAAGATCATGAATTAGAATCAATTTACAAAAAATTCATCACTGCAATGAACTCCATAAAATAATGATTTTTGAACTAATACTTTTTGGAGCTATAACTGGATTTGTATCTGGTTTTTTTGGTGTTGGAGGAGGAATGATTCTTGTTCCCACACTACTATTAGCTGGATTTATTATGAAAGAAGCTATTGCAATATCTGTAATGCAAATGGTATTTAGTTCAATTTATGGTTCATTTTTAAATAATAGAAAACAATCAGGAATATTAGTTGATGGAATTTTAATTGGTATAGGTGGATTTTTAGGAGGTCTTAATTCTGGTTTTATTGTTAGCTTTTTATCAAATCAAACTCTTCAATACATTTTTATATTGGTTCTAGCCGCATCAATATTTAAAATATTATCAACCCCTGCCATATCAGATAAGAAAGAGAAAAAACACTCTAAACTTTTACTAATAATTATTGGAATAATAATAGGTACAATCGCCATGAGTATTGGTGTTGGTGGCTCAATAATGTTAACTCCCATATTAGTAGCTTTTATGAACTATGATTTAAAAAAAGCAACATCATTGGGTCTATTTTTTGTAATTTTTTCTTCAAGTGCTGGCTTTATATCTTTAAGTTATAGTGGGCATATGCAATATGCAGAGGGTTTAACGGTGGGAATTGCTTCTTTATTTGGAGTTTATCTTGGAATAAAGTTAAAACATATAATAAATATAAAGTCCTATAAAAAATATGTACTATTTTTATATATAAGTACTTTTTTTATGATAATTTATAAAACTATCTAATCTTTTTTTAAAGCTTTCTCTCTTAATTTATCTTTTTTACTTTTTCTTTTCCCTTTTATTGGACCATTTCCTTTATCTTTTTTTATGGGATTTCCAGTTAATTCAAACCCTTCAATTTGCTCTTTTTCTAACTTTATATCACTTCTTTTTTCTATTAGTGCAAAATGTTCTTTATCTTCATGTGAGATAAATGTTATAGCATTACCACTTTTTCCGGCTCTTCCTGTTCTTCCAATTCTATGAATATAATCAGCAGCTGCCCTTGGCAAATCAAAATTAACAACACAAGAGATATTATCAATATGAAGTCCCCTTGCTGCAATATCTGTTGCAAATAAAATTTTTATTTTTTTTGATTTAAAATCTGCTAAGGTTTCATTTCTCTCTTCTTGCACTAAATCCCCATGAAAAGAGTCTGCTTCAAAACCATATCTTCTAAATTTTGTTGCAATATTATCACACGAACGTTTATTTGCCATAAAAACTAATACTTGTTCCCAAGATTCCTCTTTAATCAAATGTCTAAGTAATGCACTTCTATTTTCTTTATTAACTTCAATTACCCGTTGAGTGATAGTCTCTACTGTAGTTTGCTCTTCTTCTATGGATACTTCAATTGGACTTTTTGTTATTTTAAAGGCTATTTTTAACATCTTTTCTGGATAAGTTGCTGAAAATAAAAGGTTTTGTCTTTTTAATGGTAGAGATTCCAATAAAAGTTCTAACTCCTCTTCAAAACCAAAATCAAGCATTTTATCTGCTTCATCTAAAACAAGAAAATCAAGGGTTGATAAATTTATCTGTTTTTTCTTTAAAATATCAAGCAAACGCCCAGTTGTTGCCACAACAAAATCACACCCTTTTTGGATATCTAAAAGTTGTTCACCAATACTCTCACCACCAATTACGGATACTACTTTTGGTTTTTTCTTTAAATATTTACTAAAGGTTATAAATGTTTGAGATACTTGCAGGGCTAACTCTCTTGTTGGAGTTAAAACCAAACATCTAATTTTTGGTTTACCTTCATACTTATTTTTTTCCCAAAGATTTAAAATAGGAAGAACAAAACTTGCAGTTTTTCCACTTCCAGTTTGTGCCTTCGCCATAATATCTTTTTGTTCTAAGACCAAAGGAATAACTTTTTGTTGAATAGGTGTAAGGGTTTTATATTGGTTCTCTTCTAGAGATATATTTAAATGTTTTGATAAATTTAATTTAGAAAATAACATCTAATCTAATTCCTTTTATAATTTGTTGTACTTTATAATCTTTTTGCTTTATTTGTCTTATTTTATATTTTTTAATGTGTAATTTAATATTCCACCATTTTTATAACAATCTATCTCTGCATAGGTATTTAATTTACATCTTAATTTACTTTGAATAATCCCTTTATTAGAAGTTATTGTCAAATCAACCAAACAGTTTGGTCTTATCTCTGTTTGCAAATAAATATTAATATGCTCATCACCTTTTAAATCAGATAAATCAAAATCATCTTTTTCATCAAATACCAAAGGAAGAACTCCAACTCTTATTAAATCCAATCTATGTTTTTCATCAAATGATTTTGCAATTATAGCTTTTATACCAAGGGCTGCTATTCCTTTTGCTGCCCACATTTTTGATTTACCAACTCCATAATTCTTTCCTGCAAAAACAACTGCTTCTTTATCTCTTTCTTTAAATCGTTTAGATAGATTATAGATAGATATAATTTCATCCTTTTCAAAATCTTTGGAGAAACCACCCTCCTTTGAAACTATCTTATTTTTTAACATTGCATTATCAAAAATACTTCTTATCATAATCTCAGCATTAGCATATCTATTTTCAAAAGTAGTATAATCATAAGATTTCACACCCATTTCTTCTAAATAATTAGCAGCATTTGAGTATAAAGCTATTTTTCCCAAAGAGGATATATATTTTGTTGGAATATCATCTTCAAAAATAGCTAATATCCTTGCATTTTTTATCTCTATTTTTTCATTATATTTATCTTTATAAAATTTTGGAGACTGTATAAATGTGGCGTTTTTATCCCATTTATATATGTTATTAGTCTGCGTATGAATATTTTGCCAAGACTCACCACCTATAAATATATTTTTATAAATATCTTTATATACATTGCAATCAAGTTTATTTAAATACTCCATAACAAATTCATTATTTGGCCATATATCAGTAAGTTTAATCCCATTTTCGCCAATCTTTTCTATATAATCATTATGAATATTACATCTAATCGTTTTTGCTATTGTATATACAATTACCAATGAAGCAGACATTGCATAGTTTGATTTTATAAATGGTGAAAGATGCTCTTCTACTTTTTCATTTCCAAAACTAACGCAATAGAGATTTAAATTACCCTTTCTTATCTCATCATGCAAAATAGTATCCATATTTTTAGTTGATTTATCACTATTTTTATCAATTATATCAAAGCCTAACTCTTCGAAATACTTCAATAAATCTAATTTAATTAAATACTCTTTTACAAATAAAGAATCTATTTTAAATATCTTTTTAATATTATTACTTGCTTTTAGTCCAAGCTCACATATCTTTTTAGCAACAAGTCCAGCATGAATAAAAACATATGGATTTGTATCAAAAGAAGAGCTTATTTGTGCAAGTATAATATCCCCATCTTCCAATAAAAACTCTTTGTTTAAACTAGCTGTTTCTGCTAATTTCTCAATTGTAATTTTTTCTTTTGTTTTTAAATTACGTAGATAAGGTCTGATTGATTCTAAATCTATTTCAATATTTTCGTCAAAGGATAATTTCTCATTTTCTAAAAAAAGTTTTTGTTTTATTAAATATGTTTTTATCAAATTTGAAAAATCACTATTATTTCTTGTATTATCATAGTATAAAAGTGTTTTTTCATCTATTGGAAAAAATGCAAATTTTGCGCCAAAATCTAAAATATCATTTGATAAAATTGACCTATCTTCTAAACTTAAGTCCCAAAGACCTTCCCCATAAAATTCTACAATCTTATTACATAAATCATATTTTGATAGTATCTCTTTTATTGCAATGGATAAATCAGAAGAAGTAACACCATCTGTTAATCTTTTGCTTATATTTACTCCTAAAACTTTAGGTAGATTAAAAGCAATAGGAAACCCCAATATTGTTGATTCAACTTCAAGACCACCTACTTTACTTCCTAAAACACCTAAAGAGTTAATCAATGATGAACTACTATTTGTTCCTACAATTGTTTCAGGAAAAAGAAAGTTCTTTCCATCAATTTGATTTAAATGAACTATTGTGGATAAACACTCTAAATTTATTTGGTGAAATATACCTGAAAGAGGAGGAATTACTCTTAAATTATCAAAGCTATTTTTAGCCCATTTTATAAATTCATATTCCTCTTTTTGTTTTTGTGGATTAACTTCATAATTATCTTTATCTAAGGAGTTATCAATTATTAAATCAACCATAACTTTTGGATTGATTTGATTTACATCTTTACCAAGTTTTTTAGAAACATCACGCAGAGAAGCAAGGTCAACTAAAATAGGAACACCATTAAAATCTTTCATTAACACTCTAGAAGGATAAAAGTTTATTAAAGTATCTCTTCTATTTAAAAAGGTATCTATGATGTATTCAATCTCATCATCACTATTTGCTTTTCTTAAGTTCTCTTCTAGCAATATCTTTAATGATATGGGAAGTTTTTTTAAGCTTTCATATAGTGTAAAAACTTTTTCTAAATCATGATAATAGAAGAGTTCATTATTTATTTCAAAACTATTTAAAATATTCATCAAAATTTGCCTTTTTTATTTAGGAATAGGTAAAATATCAAATGGTTGTTTAATCCTTTATTATGATATAATAATTGCTTTAATTTTTACAATGGATGGTTTATGCACAACACAAAAAAACTAAATTTTAATATAAATATTTTTAAAACACTTTTACTTTTATTGTTAACAATAAATCTTTATGGAAACTCACTTCTGCTAAGTAATTCCACTCAAAATACAACTCAAACAAATCAAGATGAAGAAGAGATTCATGAAAACAACGAAATTTCTCCCTATGACATAGGTTTTATAATAAAGCTAATTCAAGATAAAAATTTCAATGCCCAGTCTGATAAAGAGTTTGAAAAAATTGAAGATGAGATGGATAAAATCACTCAAAATATAAATAAAGAGATTATTTATCCTTTTGATGAAAATGCATATCAAAAAGAGATTAGATTTTTAAATAGTAAAATAAATATTAATTCAAAATATGATAATAATTTAGCAGTATCAAGGGATATGTTAAAAATAACAATCTTAGAAAATAAAAGAATATTTGCACAAACAATTAACTCCATAATTGATGGAAAAAACTCTTTTAAAGATAAAAAATATTTTATCTCATTGATTGAAGATAAAATTGAAAAGCTTAATTTAATTGATTTAACAATATTTGAAGAGAGATATAATCAACTACAAACTTCTGAAGACCCTATTTCTAAAGAGTTTAAAGAGTCTTTTATAGAGTTACAAACTCAAATAAAAGCTGATTTGTTGATATTTAATTATTTAAAATCAAATTTAAATAAATTTAGACCAAGTAGTTTTATACTAGATGAATTGAGTTTAAAATATATTATTCAAAAAATTGATTCAAATGTTTATTTAAAAAATATATCTGAAACATTTAATTACTACTTCCATATTTCAATAGGAAAAATTGCGATTTTACTTTTAGTATTTATTCTATTTTTCCTAATAAATAAAAAGATTTTACCATTTTTTGCAAAACTATTTAATGCAAGACTATCAAAAAAGATAAAAAGTTTAAACATCTCGATTTTAGAGATTCTTCCTAGTAGTTTTAATTTTAATATATCTTTTATTATGTATATTTTTGCACTTCAATTATCACTTTTTTTACTTATAGATGATGCAAGTAAAGTCAATAAATTAATACCTTGGTTCAACACCATTTATTTAGCACTTTTTTCATATATGTTTTATAGAATACTTACAAATTATATAAACTTATCATCAGATAGTCTATTTAGCAACTATCCAAATATGAGAAAAGAGATGGTTGATTTTATATTAAGAATTTTAAAAATATTAATTCTAATATTCTTAACTCTATTTTTATTGGTTCAATTAGGTTTTGATATTAAAGCAATAATTGCTTCCCTTGGTATTGGGGGGATTGCTGTTGCACTTGCTGCAAAGGATACTCTATCAAACTTTTTTGGTTCGTTAAATATTATTACCGATAACTCTTTTTCACAAGGGGATTGGATAGAAGCTGGAAATGTAGAAGGGACAGTTGTTGATATTAGAATGAGAACAACAAGAATAAGAACCTTTGCAAATGCGATGATAACAGTTCCAAATGCTCAATTAGCAAATACTTCAATCTTAAACTGGTCAAAAAGGGTAATTGGAAGAAGAATTAAAATGTCAGTTGGAATAACATACTCTAGTAAAATGAGTGATATAGAAAATCTTGTAGTTGATATAAGAGAAATGTTATTAAATCATCCTTCAATTGCCACTTCTAAATTAAATATTGATAAGAAACCCTATTTACTAAAAAAAGAGGACTTAATGGGTATTAAAAATACTATATTAGTGTTTATTGATGAGTATGCTAATAGTTCAATTAATATTTTAGTTTATTGCTTTAGTAGAAGTCCTGTATGGGAAGAATGGCTAGAGACAAAACAAGATGTTATTGTAAAAATATCCCAATTGGTAGAAAAAAATAATTGTGACTTTGCATTTCCTACGCAAACTATTCATATTGAAAAGGGTGAAGAGATTTGAAGACACTTCAGAAAATCAATTTAGAACTATTTTTCAATTTAATAAATGAATCAAATGATATGGTAAGCATCTATGATATGAGTATCTCAAAAATTATATATGCAAATAAGAAATTTCTTGAAAAATTAAATTATACAAATGAAGAGATTTTTAAAATTGATATTAATAATTTAAGAGAATCAATTGATGAAAAAGAGTCTTTAATAGAAGTTTTGATTCATGATAAAATAACAAGTTATGCAAACTTTTATTCTAAAGATGGCCAAAAGTTTATATTTGAATCAAATATTACTTATTATGATCAAGAAGGTATTGATTATATAATATGTATCTCAAGGGATATTACAAAAAAACTTAAAAAAGAAAAAGAGTTAAAAGATAAAATTGAACTTACAATGGATGAAATGAGTAATCAAAAAAAGTTTTTAAATACACTTCTTAATAGTAATCCAACTTCAATATTCTATAAAGACAAAAATGGCAAATATCTAGGTTGTAACAAGGCTTGGGAAAAGCTAACAGGAATAAAGTCTGAAGTAGTTATTGGAAAAACTGTTTTTGATATAGCCCCAAAAGATATTGCAATTATTTATCACAAACAAGATGAAAAAGTATTTAATCTAGAAGAGAATCCTCAAGTATATCAATCAGAAGTCTATAACAAATCTTTAGATAAAAAATATAATGTAATATTTTACAAATCAGCATATTTTGATATTAATAATAATGTATCAGGTTTAATTGGTGTTGTAATCGACATTACAGATATAACAAGACTTGAAGAAGAGAAAAAAGAGAAAGATAAACTTCTATACCATAAGTCAAAAATGGAAGCTATGGGAGAGATGATTGAGAATATCGCCCACCAATGGAGACAACCCTTATCTACTATGACAACATCAGCTAGTGGAATAAAATTGCAAAAAGATTATGATATATTAACAGATGACAATTTAAGTGAATTTATAGATATTATTGTAGATACTTCAAAACATCTATCTTCAACTATTGAAGACTTTAGAAACTTTTTTAAACAAACAAAAGAGATAAAAGAGTTTGAAATAAATAAAACATTAGAAAAATCTTTAAATCTATTATCTCCAAAATTTAATAATAGAGATATACAGATAATAAAAGATATAGAAGAGATAAAAATTACCTCTTTGCAAAATGAACTTATTCATGTGGTTTTAAATATTTTAAATAATGCAATTGATGCTTTTGATGTGGGAGAGTTTAATAAAAAATATATCTTTATTAATGCTTACATTAAAAACAACAGTTTAAATATTGAAATTAAAGATAATGCAAAAGGTATTAAGGATGAAATAATAGATAGAATATTTGAGCCATATTTTACAACAAAACACCAAAGCCAAGGAACTGGTATTGGATTGTACATGAGTCAAGAGATAGTTAATAAACATTTAAACGGCTCAATTGATGTTAAAAAAGTAAATTTCAATTATGAAAATGAAAATTACGTTGGTTCAAAGTTTATAATTAAACTTCCAATGAATAGATACTAAAATATCTTTTTTTTGATAAGATGACTTAAAATATACATAAATAATTTATAATAAAATGGAAAAATAATAATGACAGATTCGATAAAAATATTTAATGCAAAAGAGAATAATTTAAAAAATATTAATTTAGAAATACCAAAAAACAAACTAATTGTTTTTACGGGATTATCAGGAAGTGGTAAATCAACATTAGCTTTTGACACACTTTATGCCGAGGGTCAAAGAAGATATATAGAATCACTTTCTGCTTATGCAAGACAATTTTTAGACAAAGTTGGAAAACCAGATGTTGAAAGAATAGAAGGTTTAACTCCTGCAATTGCAATAGATCAAAAAACAACTTCAAAAAATCCAAGATCAACTGTTGGAACTATTACTGAAGTTTATGATTATTTTAGACTTTTATATGCAAGGGTTGGAACACAACATTGTCATAAATGTGGTAAACCAATTTCAAAAATGAGTGCATCTGATGTAATTGAACAAGTTCTTAAACTACCAAATGAATCAAAAATTGTAATTCTAGCACCATTAGTAAATAGAAAAAAAGGTTCTTTTGCTGATATGTTAGAAAGCCTAAGGGGCAAAGGTTATGTAAGAGCCATAATTGATGGAGTAATGGTTAGACTTGATGAAGAAGTAGAACTAGAAAAGAATAAAATGCATACTATCAAAGTAGTAATTGATAGGGTTGTTATCAAAGATGAAAATAGAGACAGAATTGCCCAAGATGTGGAAAAAGGTCTTAAAGAGAGTTTTGGAGAGTTAGAAGTTGAAATTATGAACCATGAAGAAGTAGGATGTGAAAAACATATTCACTACTCTGAACATATGGCTTGTTTTGATTGTAAAATTTCTTTTGAACCACTTGAACCTTTAACCTTTTCATTTAACTCACCCAAAGGTGCATGCCCCTCTTGTGATGGTTTAGGTATTAGATATGCACTAGATATGAAAAAAGTTATCAATGAAAGTTTAAGTATTGATAATGGAGCCATAAGAGTAATATATGGATTTAACAAAGGTTATTACTTCAAAATGTTAAAAGCCCATTGTGAAGCAGCAGGAATTGATACTTCTATCCCCTTTGAAAATTTAGAAGAGTATCAAAAGAAATCAATTCTTCATGGTGGAGTTGAAGATGCAGTATTTACTTGGAAAAGACATCAACTTACTAGAAAGTGGGAAGGTATAGTAAAAATTGCCTACGATATGATAAAAGATGAAAAAGATTTAGGTGAATATATGACTGAAAAGTCTTGTAGTGATTGTGGAGGTAATAGATTAAAACCCTCTTCTCAAGCAGTAAAAGTTGCTGATAAAACAATTTCAGAAATCATAACTCTACCAATAGATGATGCTTTTAAATTTTTCCATGATGATAAAAACTTCAAACACTTTTCAGACCAATCACAAATGATTTTAGCTCCTATTTTAAAAGAGATAAAAGAGAGAATCTTCTTTTTACATGATGTGGGACTTGGATATATAACATTAGGAAGAGATGCAAGAACAATTAGTGGAGGAGAAGCTCAAAGAATTAGAGTAGCTTCACAAATTGGTTCAGGACTTACGGGAGTAATGTATGTTCTTGATGAGCCTTCAATTGGATTACATGAAAGAGATACGAATAAATTAATCAAAACACTAAGAGCCTTACAAGAAAAAGGTAATACTGTAATTGTAGTTGAACATGATAAAGAGACCATTGAAGCTGCAGACTTTATTGTAGATATTGGTCCAAAAGCTGGTAAATATGGAGGAGAGATAGTATTTTCTGGAACATTAAAACAGATGATGAAAGCAAAAACATTAACTGCACAATATATGACAGGAAAGAAAAAAATAGATTATCTTCATAATAGACCACAAGAAAAATTTATTGAAATTCAAAATGTAACAATAAATAATATAAAAAATCTTAATGTGGAAATTCCACTTAAAAACTTATGTGCAATTACGGGAGTTAGTGGAAGTGGTAAATCTTCTCTTATTTTACAAACCCTACTTCCAGTTGCAAAAGAGCTTTTAAATCATGCAAGAAAAGTAAATAAGGTTGATGGTGTTTCAATTGAAGGACTTGAAGATCTTGATAAAGTTATCTATCTTGACCAATCACCAATAGGAAGAACACCAAGAAGTAATCCAGCAACCTATACAGGACTTATGGATGAGATAAGAACACTCTTTTCAAAAACAAAAGAAGCTCAATTACGAGGTTATCAAATAGGACGATTCTCTTTTAATGTAAAAGGTGGAAGATGTGAAAAGTGTCAAGGTGAAGGTGAAATAAAAATCGAAATGCACTTCTTACCAGATATTATGGTTAAGTGTGATGAGTGTCATGGTAAAAGATATAATGCACAAACTCTAGAGATATTATACAAAGGTAAATCAATATCAGATGTACTTAATATGAGTGTAGATGA
>Ga0209121_10001770_pt1 | contig 22591 bp, 23 predicted proteins | sample Cruoilmetagenom3_FD_187292 | JGI IMG/M metagenome (GOLD analysis project Ga0209121, IMG submission 187292) | Oil polluted marine microbial communities from Coal Oil Point, Santa Barbara, California, USA - Sample 3 (SPAdes) (version 2) | ecosystem: Environmental > Aquatic > Marine > Oil seeps ... | reverse complement strand
CCCTGCGACTCTCCCTGATTCGGGGAAGGTAATCGTGGCGGACCCACCGAACGGCGCTCCGTCGATTTCGACTAAATGGTACTCTGCCGTTGGTTCAACAAAGCCCGAAATACTCTCATCAGGAACGCAGGCGGAGGCAAACAGAAGCGGTAGCAATGCGGTAATTATTTTGAACATGCCGGCAGTCTACGCGGACCCAATGACAATCAAAAGGTGGGGTGGAACTTTACGGATGCTCCAAGTCATGGTCTTCTAGTCCCATATTAGGAGATCAAAATGATTGTTGAATTCGCCTTAAGCCTTTCCCTTACGCTCCCGAACGCTGGTCCGGCGGTTACGCCGGTCGAATTCGTTGAACCCGTTCAGCAGGTCATCACCTATCCCCCCGAGGCTGTTCTTAACCAGATATCTGGTGTGCCGCTTCCCGATGGGACGATGCAGGTGTTTGAAAACGGGTTCCTCGCCGAGGATTTGTATTTTGGCGCCTTCGCCATCACCAAAGACTTCGGTTATGGATATGTGACCGGTTCAAATTCAATCGAAGCAGCGCGTGACGTCGCCCTGCAAGAATGTCTCAAGCACGCGCCGGTGTGCATGATCTATGCTGAGCTTCTGCCAATCGGATATGCCCCGCTTCTCCAAGGACAGGTTAGTCTGTCACCAGAGGTGGCTCATCATTACAATAATCCGGACCCTAGCTGGGGCAATTATCGTGCAATAGCCGTCAGCGAGGACGGCGCGTATTCAGCGGTTTGGAACTACGGCTCCCCGCGCGAAGCATCTGAGGTCGCAATGAGCGACTGTGAAGGCTACAGGATAGATGAGTTCCCGAACTTGAGAGACATGCCCTGTGTCTTACTTCCGTTCAAATAGGTCGATTGGGGCCAACCGTTTCACGGTCTTGGCCCCACCGATTTACAGGATGCGACGCGCGATAACCTGCGCTTGAATTTCACCAGCGCCTTCAAAGATGTTCAGGATACGGGCGTCACACAAGATACGGCTGACCTTGTATTCCAACGCAAAGCCGTTGCCGCCGTGGATCTGCAATGCGTTATCTGCAGCAGCCCAAGCAACCCGCGCGCCAAGCAGTTTCGCCATGCCCGCTTCAACGTCACAACGGCGCCCTTCATCCTTCTCAAACGCACTGAAATACGTCAGCTGACGCGCAACCATGATCTCGACGGCCATCATCGCCAACTTGTTGGCCACGCGCGGGAAGTCGATCAGTGACTTTCCGAACTGTTTGCGGTCTTGGGCATATTGCATCCCAACATCCAGCGCGGAACAGGCAACGCCAATCGCGCGTGCAGCGGTCTGAATACGAGCAGACTCAAACGTCTCCATCAACTGTTTGAACCCCTTGCCCTCGATTCCACCAAGCAGGTTCTCGCCCTTCACCTTAAAGCCATCAAACGCGAGTTCGTATTCCTTCATGCCGCGATAGCCGAGAACCTCGATCTCGCCGCCAGTCATCCCTTCGGTCGGGAACGGATTGGCGTCGTCACCCGGCGTCTTTTCGGCAAGGAACATCGACAAGCCTTTGTAATCGCTCGTGTTTGGGTCCGTGCGGGCCAGCAAGGTCATGACATGTGTGCGGCTCGCATGGGTGATCCACGTTTTGTTGCCGGTGACGGTGTAGTCATCGCCATCTTTTACGGCGCGCGTGCGCAGGCTCCCAAGGTCGGACCCGGTATTTGGCTCTGTGAAAACGGCTGTTGGCAGCTTTTCACCGCTCGCCAAAGCGGGTAGCCACTTTTGCTTCTGCTCATCAGTGCCGCCCGCGATGATAAGTTCAGCGGCAATCTCAGAGCGTGTCCCAAGTGAACCAACACCGATATAGCCGCGCGACAGCTCTTCCGAGACCACGCACATAGACGCTTTTGACAGACCAAAACCGCCGTATTCTTCAGGAATCGTCAGGCCGAACACGCCCATTTCGGCCAACTCGTCGATCACCTCCATCGGGATAAATTCATCCTTAAGGTGCCATTCGTGGGCAAACGGCTCGACCTTTTCGGCCGCATAGCGGTGGAACTGGTCGCGGATCATTTCGAGTTCTTCATCAAGACCCGTTGTGCCGACCGACACCTCGGCGCTGCGTTCCTGCATCAACGCAACAAGACGCAAACGTGCAGCTTGGGTGTTGCCGCCTTGTGTCAGCGTTTGAACCGCAGGCACCATCATTTCGCGCATCTGCTCTTGCGTCAGTCCGATGTCATGCAGGCGCAAAATCTCGCCTTGGTTCATCGGGATGCCGCCGTAAATCTGCCAGAGGTACTCCCCGAACGCGATTTGGTGGATCAGCTGGTCAACTTCGCCAAACTTGCCATCTGCGTTCAGCTTTTCAGCCCAGTTTTGCATCTGCGCCAACGCTTCAACATAGGTCGCAAGCCATGCCAACCCGTGGGCCGCGGTTTGCTCTGCTTCAACCAACGCGCCGGACGCACGCCCATCAACCATCACTTTTTCACGAACACAGTCTTTCGCGGTTTCAAGGAGCGCACGAAGCGGCGCGATTGCTTCGCCGGTCGTTGAAAGCAGGTCGTCTAAGATAGGGGATACGTTTTGATCTTGTCCATCACGGGGCATTGTCGACTCCTTGAGTGTGCGGTTGCAGAAATACCGTCTTCGCAGGTGCAGCGCAATAATAATTCACAAGAAACTTGGGCCGCGAACGAAAATGACCAAGCGGAATTGTAGTGCGGGCAACTACAAGGCAGTGTACTTCAGGCTTATGGAACAGGTATTGGGCTTAGAAAGCCTTCTTTCACTGGTGTTTGTGCTGATCGTCGCTGTTTTTGCAGGGCTGGTAAAGGGTGTTGTCGGTTTTGCTATGCCGATGATTCTGATTTCAGGGCTGACCTTGATTATACCGCCCGAACACGCCTTGGCCGCGCTTATACTTCCAACCTTGCTCACCAATACGTGGCAGGCCTTGCGCCAAGGCATCAAAAGCGCGGTTCGTTCGGTTGTTGAATTCCGTTGGTTCTTACTCAGCGGGTTGGTGTTGCTGGTGTTAAGTGCCCAACTCGTCCGCGTTTTGGATCCCCGTGTTCTATACGGTTTGATTGGCGGCCCCGTTGTACTGTTCTCAATCATTCAGTTGGCGGGCTGGAAACCAAAGCTCGAAGCCAGATCAGTTCGTCTTGACGTGGCGATCGGCAGCTTTTCGGGTTTCATCGGCGGGCTGTCCGGCGTTTGGGGGCCACCGACAGTGGCCTATCTAACGGCCACAAACACCCCCAAGCAGGACCAAATGCGCGCGCAGGGCGTCATCTATGGTTTAGGGGCCGTCGCATTGGCAGGTGCGCATCTTCAGACGGGTGTTTTACGTGCTGAAACCTTGCCTTTGACACTGGTTATTCTGCCGTGTGCATTTTTAGGGCTGTGGCTCGGCTTTCGGGTTCAAGACCGGATTCCACAAACGGCTTTCCGCCGTGCAACCCTCATTGTGTTGACCATCGCAGGCCTCAATCTGATGCGCCGCGCGGTGCTGGGTTAACCGATCAGGTCAAGGTAGCCGCAAACGCCCGCCAGTTCCGGCAATGCGCTGGGTGGGACGACGTGAAATGTCGTTTCATACAATGTAATGCCGCCATAAGTGGCCGACATTGTCCATGCGCCCAAAGCCAATTCATACCCGTAGTCGAACTGGTAGAACGTGATATTGGGTACATCACGAGAGCCAACAACCGTTGTAAAGCTTTGTTGCGTCGCGCCGCTCCCTTCAAACGGCGGATGTGTGACCGTCATGAGAACACCGTCTTGCCCAAGATCTGAAGCAAGGCCGGACCGCACGCCAAAACCAATCCCCAAGACCCCCGGAACAAGGCGTTCAGTGCTCACAAATTGTGGGGCCTCTTCGACGACGTGTGTGGTTCCAGCCAAGGTGTCTGGCGCCAATCGGACGCGTCCCCCCTCTTGGGCGCACAAGACGCCCGCCTCAAAAAGCTCGATCATCGGCGAAACAAACTCGTCCTCAGCGGCAGATGCACAAACGCCCCAAGCAATGCTCAGGGCGCTTATGATAAATGTAGATTGCACTTTCATGCAGCCAATCTAGCCGATTGCAGCAGCTTTAACATCCTCATCAATGAACGGGATATACTGCTCAAAGTTACTGGCGAACATATCAACCAGCTTGGCAGCCTGCGCGTCATAGTCTGCGCCATCGGCCCATGTGTCGCGTGGGTTCAGCAGAACGTCATCCACACCAACACATGCCACTGGCACGTCAAACCCAAAGTTTGCATCCTTGCGGAACTGGCCTTCGACCAAAGTACCGTTCAGTGCAGACGTCAGCAAAGCACGGGTCGCCTTGATCGGCATGCGGTTGCCTGTGCCATAAGCACCACCGGTCCAACCGGTGTTTACCAGCCAACACGTCGCACCATGCGTCGCGATCTTGGAGCGCAGCAGGTTGCCGTACACTTCAGGGCGACGCGGCATGAATGGCGCGCCGAAACAGGTGGAAAACGTTGGCTCAGGCTCGGTTACGCCACGCTCTGTGCCGGCAACCTTGGACGTGAAGCCGCTCAGGAAGTGATACATCGCCTGCGCTGGGCTGAGACGTGCGATTGGAGGGAGCACACCGAAGGCATCACAGGTCAGCATGATGATGTTCTTTGGGTGACCGCCAAGCGCAGTTTCAGACGCATTGGAGATGTAATTGAGCGGGTAAGCACAGCGCATGTTCGCCGTCAGGCTGTCGTCTTCAAAGTCGAGTTCCAGCGTTTCAGGGTCAAACACCATGTTTTCAATAACAGTGCCCGGCATCTGGGTTGTGGCGTAGATTTCGGGCTCTGCTTCAGGGTTCAGACCGATGGTCTTGGCATAACAGCCCCCCTCAAAGTTAAAGATACCGCGATCTGACCAACCATGCTCATCGTCGCCGATAAGTGTGCGGTTCGGGTCAGCGGACAGTGTTGTTTTACCAGTGCCAGACAGACCAAAGAACACAGCGCTATCGACAGGGTTGTCTTTGGCGTGGTTGGCAGAGCAATGCATCGGCATGATGTCTTTTTCAGGCAGCAAGTAGTTGAGCAGCGTGAAGATCGATTTCTTATTCTCGCCTGCATATTCCGTGCCAGCGATCAGGATGATTTTGCGATCAAAGTTCATCGTGATGACTGTTTCAGAACGGCAGCCGTGGCGCTCTGGGTCCGCAAGGAAGCTCGGGCAATTGATGACGGTCCAGTCCGGTGTGAACGCCGGAAGCTCGGACGCCTCAGGGCGGCGCATCAAGTGACGGATGAACAGACCATGCCACGCCATTTCAGTAACGAAGCGAACGTCCAGACGGTGTGCTGGGTCAGCGCCACCAAACAAGTCTTGCACGAAGTAGTCCTTGCCACCCATATGCGCGATCATGTCATCATAAAGCTGGTCAAACGCTGCGGGTTCCATCGCCGCGTTGTTTTCCCACCAGATCGTGTCCTTGGTGGTCTCGCTGCGCACAACATGTTTGTCCTTTGGCGAACGGCCTGTGAACTTACCTGTCGTGACGAGGAACGCCCCACCTTTCCCAAGCTGGCCTTCCTCGCGCTTCAGCGCCTCTGCGATGAGATCGTCTTCGGAGTAGTTATAATAGACCTGACCCAACCCTGTGATACCCTGATCAGGCAGCTTCATGGATGGGTTGACCGTGCCGTGGTCCATAGTCTCTCTCCTAAGATTGCTGAGGCAAAACGCCTTACAATCCCGACCTAGCATGACGGTTTCAGGCGTGAACAGACGCCATTGTCACAGTTAGCGCAATCAAAGCAACGTTAGCGCCACCATCGCGGCTCTCCGCCAACGGTTAAGGGCTCCAAACGTAATAAGTGAGACATTTTAGTCATTGGTTACCTTTTTTAAGGGCACAAAGGGGTGAACTTTGCCGCACTTTTTCAGTTTTGGATTGATTCGCTAGGGTTAAGTGGGGCAAAACTATGAAAAAAGCAGGCAATAAAAACACGAGCAGTAGAGGGGCAGTAACATGTCACGAATCGCACTTGTCGATGATGATCGGAATATTCTGACATCAGTACAGATCACATTAGAAGCTGAAGGCTTTGATGTGGAAACTTATGCAGATGGCCAGCAAGCACTGGATGCGTTCAATAAACGCATGCCGGAACTCGCCGTTCTGGACATCAAGATGCCCCGCATGGACGGCATGGATTTGTTGCAGCGCCTGCGTCAGAAAACGACGATGCCTGTCATTTTCCTAACCTCCAAAGATGATGAAATTGACGAAGTCCTTGGCCTGCGCATGGGCGCGGACGACTACGTTAAAAAGCCATTCAGCCAGCGCCTTCTGGTAGAACGTATTCGCGCGCTCTTGCGTCGCCAGGATGCGATTTCCGGCGAAGTCATAGAAGAAACCGAAGAGACGAAGATCCTTGAGCGCGGAGACCTGATCATGGATCCCCTGCGCCACGCCGTAAAATGGAAGGGCAATGACGTGTCCTTGACCGTTACTGAGTTCTTGCTTTTGCAGGCACTGGCGCAGCGCCCTGGGTTCGTGAAGTCCCGCGACCAGTTGATGGACGTAGCTTATGACGACCAAGTCTACGTTGATGACCGCACGATCGACAGCCACATTAAACGCCTGCGTAAAAAGATGCGCACTGCCGATGATGATTTTACGGCAATCGAAACACTTTATGGTATCGGGTACCGGTACAACGAAGAGTAACGAAGGCCCGATCTTAAGCAGGTGATACCTAAATGACGGTTGCCCCCAAGATTGATGTTCGCGATCTAAAGTCCGTGCGCGATGCCGCGCACGAGACTGGTGGCGTTGTTCTGGGCGATGACTTTGTCGCGCCGCGGTCCGAAGACCTCATGACGCACCGTCGCAAGCGTCGTAGCCTTTTCCACCTTCGAAAATCCCCCCTCGCGCGAAAAATCATCACGTTCAACCTACTCGGGCTGATCGTGTTGGTTGCAGGTATCCTTTACCTCAATCCTGCGCGCGATAACCTCGCGTTTCAACGCGGCAGCGCGCTTGTGAATGAGGTTGAGTTGATTGCGGATGTGTTTGAAGCACAGCTTCCTGTGAATGCACCCGTAAACCTAATGAGCGGCGATGGAACCGACGCACGAATGACTCTCCAGAACCTCGATCTTCGTGGTGGAGTAGACGTCTATTTACTGGACCGCAGTGGTGCGCTCGTTGAAAAATGGTCCGACCCCACACCAGATGATGCGCCGGTTATCGGGCTTGAACACGAAGGTCGCGGCGTCTTTCTTACCGCCATGCTGAGCCGCCTTTTCACCGAAGTGACGGAACTTCTCGGTCGAAATACTGAGGGGGAAACCAACTTAGACCTGACCACAGAACTCCAAGAGGCGGTCCCGCAAACTCTCGAAATTGGTACTTGGATTGAAGCTCAAACGGACCAACAGGGCCGCTCCTTTTTCAAGGCGTTAACGCCGGTCGTACAGCAAGGTGGCACACCTGTTGGCGTCATCGCACTGGTGTCTTCACCCGGTGAGTTGGATGATCTTGTGAGCCGCGATCGTGAACAACTGATGCAGATGTTCATAATTGGCATATTTGTTTCGGTGGCCCTAAGCTTGGCTTTGGCGGCAACAATCGCCCACCCGCTGTCTGATCTGGCGAAGGCCGTCGAGCTTGGCCGCGACCGTAACGCCCGCAAAATGTCCCCGCACAGCATTCATATTCCAGACCTGGCAGGGCGCCCTGATGAAATCGGCCGCTTGTCCGGCGCCATTCGCGGCATGGTGTCTGCCTTGTTCGAACGTATTGAAGGCAATGAACAATTCGCCGCAGATGTAGCGCATGAAATCAAGAACCCGCTGGCATCCCTGCGATCTGCGGTTGGTACGCTGCGCAATGTCAAACGCGATGATCATCGCGAACGGATGCTGGAAGTTATTGAACACGATGTGCAGCGATTGGACCGCTTGGTCAGTGACATTTCGAACGCATCCCGTTTAGATACAGAGCTGGTCAAAGAGGAAGAAGAACCCTTCGACCTGATCAAGACGCTTACGCACTTGACGGAATTCCTCGGCACTCAAGCCAAAGAAAAGAAGGTCGATTTCATATCTGACCTCCCCAAAGGCCCTATTCAAATCATGGGACTCGAGGGGCGATTGGCACAGGTTTTCGTCAACCTCATCTCCAACGCGATTTCGTTCTGTGAAGATGGCGATGCGATCCGTGTTTGGGTCCGCAAGCGCGAAAATCGCGTGCTTGTTGTGGTGGAAGATACGGGCCCCGGAATTCCCGACGGCGCGCTTCAAAAAGTGTTCCAGCGGTTCTACTCTGAGCGCCCTGAGACGCAGTTCGGTGACAACTCCGGTCTTGGCCTCGCGATTTCAAAGCAGATCGTCGAAGCGCATGGCGGCGTAATCTGGGCGGAGAACATCCGCCCGACTGACGCCGACATCGGGTCAGACCCGCTGGGTGCTCGCTTCGTGGTTGGCCTGCCCGTCTAAATGCTGTCTGAGCCGCCCAAAAATGGGCCAGATGGCCAATTGCAACTCCACGCAAGTACCGTTGTTCTCAACAATCAAGCCGTCGCAATCTGTGGCCCTGCAGGGTCGGGGAAGTCCGCGCTCGCACTAGAACTTCTCACGCTCGGCGCCACGCTGCTAGCTGACGACATCACTTGGCTGGGCGCCTCGCCGCAGGGATTAATCGCCAGCTGCCCGCCTGCCATATCTGGCCGGATCGAGGCCCGAGGCGTTGGCATTTTGAATGCCACTCCCGCAGGGCCGACTCCTTTGCGCTTGGTCGTTGATCTGGGCACGCCTGAGCCGGCCCGCTGTCCTGATCCAAAGACCATCCCGCTACTTGGCCATGAGGTCGCGCTGCTTCACACCCCCGCGAACCGGCATTTTGCACAAGCCATTGCGCAATATATGATGCATGGTCGCGCGACCTAATTCGAGCAACGGAAGACCCCCATGAGTACCGACATCCCGAAACCGCAAAAGCTGATCGTCGTGAGTGGCCCATCTGGCGCTGGGCGCTCGACGGCGATCAATGTGCTCGAAGATCTCGGCGTTGAGGCGATTGATAACGTCCCTCTCTCGCTGCTCCCACGTTTGACACGCGATGAACTAATGCGCCCATTGGCGATTGGATTGGATGTTCGAAATCGGGATTTTTCAATCAGCGGGGTGACTGATTTGTTGGCGCAGCTACATGAGCGCGATGATATCGAAGCGCAGCTGCTGTTCTTGGAGGCCAATGAAGATACGCTCGTACGCCGCTACTCCGAAACCCGCCGCCGCCACCCTTTGGCACCAGACGAACCGGCCATCCAAGGTATCCGTAAAGAAGCAGATTTGTTGTTGCCCTTGCGTGAGAAGGCCGAGTTTTTATTAGACACGTCCGATTTGTCGCCCCATGACCTCAAAGCTACTTTGACGGAGTGGTTTGGTGATGAAGGTGGTTCCTTATTCGGGGTTAGTGTTCAATCGTTTTCTTACAAACGCGGCACCCCGAAAGGCGCTGATATGACGTTTGACTGCCGGTTCTTGAAGAACCCGTACTGGGAACCCGCGCTGCGTAAAATGACGGGGTTGGACAGCGCCGTTGGCTCCTACATTCAGACGGACCCTCGGTTTGATGACTTTTTCAAGCAGGTGAAAGAACTGCTTCTCCTGCTGCTTCCTGCGTTCCGTGATGAAGGAAAATCGCACCTGAGCATCGGATTTGGGTGTACCGGAGGGCAACACAGGTCCGTCTACGTGACGGAACAGATCGCGTTGGCACTTGCGGAACAGGGTTGGCAGGTGTCTAAAAGACATCGGGAAATTGACCGCGCATCCTTAGGCGCGGTCCAGCAAGGCGGATCATAAGATAGCAGATTTGATCGGAATCGTGATCGTGGCGCACGGCGGCTTGGCGACAGAGTATCTGTCGGCGGTTGAGCACGTCGTGGGCGAACAGCCTGGGATTAAGGCTATCGCAATAGCACCCGATGATGACCGTGCAGCCAAACAAGATGAGATTTGTGACGCCGCAGATTCTGTTGATACAGGCGGCGGCGTGGTTATCGTAACCGATCTGTTTGGCGGATCACCGTCCAATTTGTCGCTGCGTGCGTGTAGCCCGCAGAATCGCAGAATTCTATATGGTGCGAATCTTCCGATGCTTGTGAAGCTCGCGAAATCGCGCCGCAAATCCGTTGTGGATGCGGTTTCATCGGCAATGGATGCCGGACGCAAATACATCGACAGCCACACTGTCGAGCTGGATAATTAGAGGCGGATATGGCGCAACGCACATTGAAAATCATCAACATCAAAGGCTTGCACGCTCGGGCGTCTGCAAAGTTTGTCGAAACGAGCGAGCAATTTGATGCCCAAGCCGAGGTTTCCAAAGATGGGATGTCTGCCGATGGCGATAGCATCATGGGTCTTTTAATGTTGGCAGCTTCCAACGGAACCTCTATTGAAGTCGAAACTAAAGGCCCTCAGGCCGATCAGCTCATGGATGCGCTAGACGCGTTGGTGGCCGATAAGTTCGGAGAAGGGGACTAACCCCTTTTTCAGATAGGCTAGGAAGCAGCGTTTGACCGACATGTCGACAAGATCAAAGACGTCCAAAGACGAGGCCGATACGCCCCGTGTCTACGACCGTGCTTCGCTGACCTATTCTGAGACATTTGATAGCAACACAAAGCGCTGGTTCATCAAAGCGATGGAATGGGCGACGGGCAAGATTGCGGTCGTGCGCCGCGTCCGCGCATTTGAAAAAATGCCCCAACCGAAGGGGCAGGCGTTCTGGCCCGCAACCATGAAACTCATGGGGATTGAGATTCAGACCCCGCAGGACCAATTGGATAACATCCCCGAAACCGGTCCGGTCATGTTTGTCGCCAACCATCCGCATGGGCTGGTCGATGGCATGGTTCTGGCTGATCTGATTGGCCGTCGTCGCAACGATTATCGAATTTTGACACGTTCCTTGCTCACCGGCATCGACGAGGCCGCATCGAGTTACATGATTCCGGTACCGTTCCTGCATCAATCTGATGCGCAGGAAAAGATGATCGAAATGCGCGCTAGATCAATGGAACATCTTGGCAATGGCGGCTTGATTGCGCTGTTTCCGTCTGGTGTGGTTGCGGCGTCCGAAACGATGTGGGGCCCCGCAATTGAAGAAGAATGGAACGTCTTCACCGCGAAGATGATCCGTCGTTCAGGCGCGACAGTGGTGCCGTGTTTCTTCCCGGGAAGTAACTCGCGGGCTTACCAGATCGCGAACCAAATCAGCGCAACCCTGCGCCAAGGCTTGCTCATCCACGAAGTTGCCCATGCGTTCGACAAGCCGCAAAAGCCTGTCATCGGAAAGCCAATTCCGCCGGAAGAAGTCGAAGAGCGCAGCAAAGACCCACGCGCATTTATGGCTTGGCTGCGCGAACACACGCTGTCGCTGAAAGAATAGCTGTCTAGCGGGTCGGAACGGGCGTTTCGCCGCGGTAATCGTAAAACCCGCGTTTCGTCTTTCGGCCCAACCATCCGGCTTCCACATATTTCGTCAAAAGCGGGCAGGGGCGATACTTGGTGTCCGCCAATCCTTCGTGCAGCACGTTCATGATCGCAAGGCACGTATCCAACCCAATGAAGTCCGCCAATTCCAATGGCCCCATCGGATGGTTCGCGCCAAGCTTCAGTGATGTATCAATCGATTCAACATTGCCGACGCCTTCATACAGCGCATAAACGGCTTCGTTGATCATCGGCATCAAAATCCGATTGACGATAAAGGCGGGAAAATCTTCCGCCGTCGCAGATGTTTTACCAAGACGATCAACGACACCCTTGCACGCATCATAGGTCGGCACATCCGTAGCAATTCCACGGATCAATTCGACCAACTGCATGATCGGAACAGGGTTCATGAAGTGGAACCCCATAAATTTTTCAGGACGATCCGTGCGCGACGCAAGGCGCGTGATGGAAATCGACGATGTGTTCGACGTTAGGATCGTATCGGGTGTTAGATGCGGCAGCAGGTCTTCGAAAATGGCCTGTTTGATCGTCTCGCGCTCGGTCGCCGCTTCAATAATCAAATCCGTCGGTCCAAGGTCCGTCAGCGTTAGCGTCGTGTTGATACGGCGCAGGCCTTCGTCCCTTTCCGTCTCGGTAATCAGACCCTTGGACACCTGACGGTCCATGTTTTTGCCAACACCCTTAAGCGCAGCAGTAAGGGCGTCCTCGCTGATGTCTGTCATCAAAACGTCATACCCAGCCAAGGCGCAGACGTGGGCAATACCATTGCCCATTTGCCCCGCACCTACGATGCCAATCCGTTCAATGCTCATGTGTGTCAGCCCTTTGATGGTTTGGCTCACCATAGGCCTCCGCATGGGCACTCTCAAGCGCTGCAATTCAACACAAGTTTAGACGAATGCTTGTTTTAGGGATTTAGCAACACAATCGGCAGAAAGTGGGCAGCGGTGAGTGAAAATTATGAAGGGTGGGACCCATGAAGACCGAAGCGATTCCAGGGGGCGTAATGCGCCCCGCACCGTGCAGCTATGGGCTGTCAAAACTGTCATTCCGAGGGCCACGCCGCCCAACCGATGGCCGCTACATAGCTTTTCTTGGCGGGTCAGAGACATTTGGCAGATACATACCAAAACCGTTCCCAGACCTGGTCGAAACAGCAATTGGGGAAGTTTGCGTCAACCTAGGCAATCAGTCCGCAGGGCCGGATGTCTTTCTGCAAGATACGGCGATCCAATCCTTGTGCCATGACGCGGCCGCGACGGTTATCCAAATTCCGGCCGCGACCAATCTTAGCAACCCGTTCTACAAAGTGCACCCAAGACGCAACGACCGCTTCATTGCGCCCACGGAAAGGCTCGTCGCGCTTTTCCCTGAACAAGACTTCGCCGAGGTCGCATTTACGGGGCATTTGATCACGCGATTGCGTGCAATAGACGACCAGCGTTTCATCGTTGTGCTCGATCAGCTTTGTAAGACGTGGGTGCGCCGGATGAAAACGCTTGTCGGGACGTGTACGGGGCCGACGTTCCTTTTGTGGCTTGCTGCGCGGGCACCGCAAGATACCAGCGCGGGCATTCATCCGTCCAACCATCCGGCGTTTGTGACCCGCCCAATGCTTGAAGCGTTGCGGCCCTACGTGAGCGATATTATCGAAGTGGTCGCCAAACGCGGGGACACCAGCGGGATGCGGTTTCCACCACTCGAAGCCCTCGCCGCACAAGACATGCTGGGTGTTGATGCCCACAAAGCAGCGGCAAAGGCATTGCGGACTCCCCTGCTTTACGCGCTGGACGCATAAAGGCGCACAAACAAGAAAGGCCCACCTAATAGGCGGGCCTTTCGAATTCTTCAGGCCCGCTTTTAGCCGAGTTTTTCAGTCAACTCAGGCACGGCATTAAACAGGTCAGCGACAAGTCCGAAGTCGGCAACCTGAAAGATCGGCGCTTCTTCGTCTTTGTTGATCGCAACGATGATCTTGGAATCCTTCATACCAGCAAGGTGCTGAATCGCGCCGGAAATACCGACAGCAACATAAAGGTCAGGGGCCACAACTTTACCCGTTTGGCCAACCTGCCAATCGTTCGGCGCGTAACCAGAATCAACCGCCGCACGGGATGCGCCAACAGCCGCACCCAGTTTGTCAGCCAAGCCTTCGATAAGTTTGAAATCATCCTCGGAACCAACACCACGACCACCGGACACAACAACACCCGCAGATGTCAGTTCTGGACGATCAGATGTTGCCACCTTGTCTTCGATCCACTCGGACAGACCCGCGTTGCCAGCCGATGCGATTTCTTCAACAGATGCAGACCCACCCATCCCAGCAGCGTCAAACGTCGCGGTGCGGATTGTCATGACTTTAGTTGCGTCAGATGACTTTACAGTCTGCAGCGCGTTGCCCGCATAGATCGGGCGCGTGAACGTATCTGCGTCCACAACGGCAACCACTTCAGAAATAACCATCACATCCAACATCGCCGCCACGCGGGGCAGAATGTTCTTGGATGCCGCCGTAGAAGGGGCCACAATCTGGGAATAATCGCCCGCCAAGCCAACAATCAGATCCGCCATTGGTTCAGCAAGATCATGGCCATACGCATCATCAGACGCGCACAGAACCTTAGAAACACCATCAAGCTTTGCAGCTTCAGCGGCGGCACCTTGGCAACCAGATCCCGCACACAGCACAGTCACGTCACCCAGCGACTTCGCCGCTGTAAGGGCCTTTGCTGTGGCGTCCACGGACAGCTCACCATTCACAACTTCAGCAATCAGAAGAACAGCCATTATACAGCCCCCGCGTCTTTGAGTTTCTCGATCAGCTCATCGACAGACTTAACGATGATACCCGCCGCGCGTGTCTCAGGCTCGGCGGTGCCCACGACAACCAAACGAGGTGCCGTATCGACGCCGTAATCTGCTGGTGTCTTCTCATCCATCGGCTTTTTCTTCGCCTTCATGATGTTTGGAAGCGACGCGTAGCGTGGTTCGTTCAAACGCAGATCGACGGTCACGATGGCTGGCATCTTGACCTTGATGGTCTGCAAGCCGCCGTCGACTTCACGTGTGACGGTCGCGCTGTCACCGTCAACATCCAACTCGGATGCGAATGTGCCCTGCGCCCAACCTGTCAGCGCAGCCAACATCTGGCCTGTCGCGTTCATGTCGTTGTCGATCGCTTGCTTACCCGCAAGAACCAGACCTGGCTGTTCTTCGTCGATGATGCCCTTAAGGATCTTCGCAACGGCCAGTGGCTCAATGTCGTTGTGAACGTCATCGGTTGCCACAACCAAAATCGCGCGGTCAGCGCCCATCGCCAGCGCGGTGCGCAGCGTTTCTTGGGACTGCTTTACGCCGATGGATACGGCAATAACTTCTTCCGCTTTGCCAGCTTCCTTAAGACGGATCGCTTCTTCGACAGCAATCTCATCAAACGGGTTCATGGACATTTTGACGTTCGCAAGATCAACACCGCTTCCGTCCGCTTTAACACGAACTTTCACGTTATAATCGATCACGCGTTTGACGGGTACGAGGACCTTCATCGGCGTTTCTCCCTAGTTTGGCGCGAAATGCACCTGCTTGAATTTCCAGTCCCGAATACCGCAGCAAGTGCGTGGAAAACAGGCCTTAATCGACATCAGAAGGCTTCCTAACGTCGCGTTTTTGAAAAATGCTCAAAAAATTTCACCGTGCCAATGATGTTGGCGCTATCACTGCTTACCGGTTGGCACCTGGAACCCACAAAACGTCGTCCTTGCCGTCATTATTGGCGATGCGCGAAGCATTAAAGAACCAGTCAGACAGGCGATTCAGGTATTTGATTCCCGCAGGGTTCACTGATTCTACGCTTGCCAGCTCAACAGATAGGCGTTCAGCGCGCCGGGAAACTGTTCGGCACAGGTGCAAATGCGCCGCCAGTGCAGACCCACCAGGAAGAATGAAACTACGCAGCGGTGACAGCACATCATTCATCGCGTCGATCTCGTTTTCCAGCCGCGTGACCTGCGCATCCGTAACCCGTAATGGCGGATATTCTGCATCTGCGTCTTTCTCCATGTCGGGGCGACAAAGGTCCGCGCCAAGATCAAAGAGATCGTTCTGGATCATCGCCAGTTGCGCATCCAACCCACCCGTCGCGTGCAAACGCGCAAGGCCAACCGTGGCATTGGTTTCATCAACTGTGCCATAGGCATTCACCCGTTGGGAATGCTTTGCCACACGCGTGCCGTTGCCCAGCGCCGTTTCGCCAGCATCACCAGTGCGCGTGTAAATCTTGTTCAGGACCACCATTTAGTTGCCCCCTTGGGTCTTGAAATAGGCAAAGGCCACAATCAGCACCACAGCCACAAATTGCGCCGCGATCCGCAGTTGCATGATCTTGTTAGAACGCTTTCCGTCCCCTCCGGCCTGAAACGTCGACAACCCCCATGCGAGAATGGCGGCCACAACGAGGCAGGCAACAATGATGACATAGAAGAATGGGTCTTTGTCCATGATGTCGTGTCCTTAATGGTTCGAATGACAGCTAACACCCACTGCGCAAATTAAAAGGCTCAGGCCTTGCCCAACAAGCGATCCAAGGCCCTTGTCGTCAGAATTCTGCGTAAAAACCCCATCAAATAGGTCGGGGTTGTGACGTAATACCGCGGCTTCGGGTTTGCGACTGTCAACGCCTTGAGCAACTTCGCGGTCACGGCAGACGCTGGCAATTCAAACTTATCCGGCCCGGAATCTTCATAAAGCCGTTTGCGTAATGTCTCTTCATATTGCGCACGACGGGGCGAGTTTTCCCAATCAATCCACCGTTCGAAGTGCGGGATCGACTTTTCGCGAATATTTGATGTCACTGGGCCGGTATTCATCGTGATGATCTTGATGTTCGTGTCTGCCATCTCAAGTCGCAGAGTATCGGTCAAACCCTCAAGCGCGAATTTCGTCGTGTTATAGGCGGACCGCCAGCGCATCGCGACAAGCCCCAGCACGGAAGAATGGTTGACGATTCGCCCATGTCCTTGCTCTCGCATCACCGGAATGACCCGTGTGTTCAGATCATGGACGCCAAACACATTGGTTTCGAAATTCGCCCGCAACGCCTCACGCGGCAGGTCTTCCGCCGCGCCCAGCGTGGCAAAACCGCCATTGTTGAACAGGGCGTCCAACGTGCCGCCAGTGGCCGCCAACACTTCGGCAAGACCGGTCTCTAAGGTCTTTGTATCATTGTAATCCAGCAGGGGGCTTTCGAACCCTTCAGCGACCAAGCGTTCACAGTCAGCCGCTTGCCGACAAGATGCAAACACACGCCACCCCGCAGCACGCATACCGTGCGCTGCGTCATAGCCGATACCGGACGAACAGCCGGTGATAAGAACTGATTTTTTCATGCGCGCTTCATGCCCCGCATGTCGCGGGGCGGCAAGGCTATATTAAAGGTCGGCGTCTCTCAGCAGGCGCTCAGCCATCCAACCTTCTAGGCCGCGATCGACAGTGCTGACATTCGCCCAGCCATCCGCATTGACTGAAAGGATTTCCAGCTCCGTGCCGCTGTCCAACGTAGTGATTACATCGAAATCAGTCCCCGGACCCATGCGCATATTCACACGTGCCCCACCGACCCGACGAATATCAACCACGGGCTCCACCATTGGCGCAATGACCTCAACGACCTCAACAGCATCAAGCGCGACTGCATCAGCAACGGCGTTCTCGACTTCAGCATCCGGTGTTGTTGGCCGTGCGATAATATTGGACGAAGACACCGAAAGAAGTGTCGCCGTATCAGCGCGGGCAACGATTTCAGGCGTCTCAGCCTCAACCGCTGCGGTCACCCGCTCAACCGGAACAAAATCCGCGCCACCTGATATTTCGTAATAGCCCCACCCCATAAAGGCGAAGGTCAGCCAAACATAGCTTTTCATTATGAGAATCCCCCAGAGATTCTGTTTTTACTCAATCACTAAGAACACGTTAGCAAATCCGTGTTGATTAAGGGAGGGGGTTTCCAGCGTAAGTTGCGGGGAAATTTTACGCAGATGCATCTGATTTCCCCGTTGTCGAGCGATTCCGCCCCCGCTACACACGATCTATGACGGATGAAACGCTCGACCCCAAGATGAACCCGACCGAACCCCTGCGCCGCGCGCTCGGGGATCGCTACCTGACGTATGCGCTGTCGACAATTATGCACCGCGCCCTGCCGGACGCCCGTGACGGGTTAAAGCCTGTTCACCGTCGAATCCTCTATGCGATGCGCGAGTTGAAGTTGGCGTCTAAGGGTGGCTTCCGTAAATCCGCGAAAATCTCTGGTGACGTTATGGGGAACTACCACCCCCACGGTGATGCCGCGATTTATGACGCGATGGCGCGTCTGGCGCAGGATTTCAACGTGCGCTACCCGCTGGTGGATGGCCAAGGCAACTTTGGCAACATCGACGGTGATAACCCCGCGGCTGCCCGTTACACAGAAGCACGGATGACCGCCGCGGCCGAGGCCCTGCTTGAGGGCCTGAACGAGAACGCAGTTGATTACCGTGAAAACTATGACGGCACCCTAGAGGAACCTGTTGTTCTTCCTGCGGCCTTCCCGAACCTGCTTGCCAATGGCTCTAGCGGCATTGCGGTGGGCATGGCGACCAACATTCCGCCTCATAACCTCGAGGAACTCATCGGCGCGTGCTTGCACCTGATCAAAGCACCCAACGCCCGTGATGAAACCCTGCTGGAATACATCCCCGGTCCCGACTTTCCGACAGGCGGTGTGATCGTTGAGCCAAAGGAAAACATCGCAGAGGCCTATCGCACCGGTAAAGGTGGCTTCCGCCTGCGGTGTAAGTACGAGGTCGAAGACCTTGGCCGTGGCCAGTGGCAGGTCGTTATCACCGAAATTCCCTATCAGGTGCCAAAATCCCGCCTGATCGAAAAACTCGCCGAAGTGATTGAGGCTAAAAAGGTCCCGATTCTCGCAGACGTGCGCGATGAATCCGCTGATGACATCCGCATCGTGCTGGAACCGAAATCCAAGAACGTCGATGTCGAAATCCTCATGGGGATGCTCTACCGCAATACCGATCTAGAGACGCGCTTCAGCCTTAACATGAACGTGCTGATCGACGGGCTGACGCCAAAGGTTTGTAGCCTCAAAGAAGTGCTGCATGCCTTCCTTGATCACCGCCGCGATGTGTTGGTCCGCCGTTCTCAACATCGCATGGAAAAGATCGACCACCGTCTTGAGGTCCTCGAAGGCTTTATCATCGCCTTCCTGAACCTAGATCGCGTGATCGACATTATCCGCTACGACGATAGCCCAAAGACCGCTTTGATGGCCGAAGACTGGGGTAAAACCCACGTTCGCGCGATGGATGAGGCTGACTATGTGTCCCCCGTTGCCGGTGGCGAAATGGGCCTGACCGAGACGCAGGCAGAGGCGATTTTGAACATGCGCCTGCGCTCCTTGCGCCGGTTGGAAGAAATCGAACTCGTCAAAGAACGCGACGCTTTGATGCTTGAACGCGCTGGTCTCGAAGACCTGCTCGACAGCGATGATCTGCAATGGAAAACCATCGCTGAACAACTGCGCGAAACCCGCAAGCAATTCGGCGCATCCTATGAAGGCGGCGCGCGGCGCACCACGTTTGCCGAGGCCGGCGTTATCGAAGACGTGCCGCTTGAGGCGATGATCGACAAAGAACCTGTCACCGTGGTCTGCTCCAAAATGGGTTGGATCCGTGCGATGACGGGCCATATCGACCTCACGCGTGAGCTGAAATTCAAAGACGGGGACGAAGGGCGGTTCATATTCCACGCCCAAACGACCGACCGTCTATTGGTCTTCGGCAGCAACGGGCGCTTTTACACAGTCGGCGCATCGACCCTTCCGGGCGGGCGCGGCATGGGCGAACCCCTGCGCTTGATGGTGGACCTCCCGAATGAAGCTGAAATCGTCGCGCTGTTTATCCATAAGCCGGGGAATAAACTTCTTCTCGCATCTTCTGCGGGGGACGGTTTCGTCGTGCCCGAAGACGATGTCATCGCGCAAACGCGTGCGGGTAAACAGGTGCTCAACGTCAAAGGTGACGTGCGTGCGAAGGTTTGCTCTGACGTCGTGGGCGATCATGTCGCTTGCGTCGGCGAGAACCGTAAAGTGCTGCTGTTCCCGCTTGATGAACTTCCCGAAATGGGCCGCGGCAAGGGTGTCCGATTGCAGAAATACAAAGATGGCGGCCTGTCAGACGCAACGACATTCACCCTTCAGGAAGGCCTCAGTTGGCTTGACCCTGCGGGGCGTACCCGCACGGAAATGGAGCTCGGTGAATGGACTGCGAAACGTGCAGGCGCTGGGCGCATGGCGCCACGCGGTTTCCCTCGGGATAATACGTTCACCTAAGTTTATCGCCCGTGACGACACTGTTCCGCCGAACAAACCGCCCCGAAGATCGACCGATTGCAGCCCTGCATCCGCTGCGCTAGACTTGGGGACCAAAAGAGGGACGACGACATGCGAATTCTTGTGGCTTTGATGGGCTTGGCACTGCTGACGGCTTGTGGCGGTGCCCGCGATGATCTGGCCGAAACGCCCGATGCAATCGGCGCGTTTCGCCTTGGCCACAACATTGCCGTCGTAAACGAACCCGTCCAAGGCCCGTTCTCACGCACGGTGACGAATGACGAATGGCAAGCGGCGATGACCACCGCCGTGGCTGATCGCCTTGGTGAGGCGCGTTTCTTTGGCGATAAATACTACCATGTCGGTGTCGCGGTTGAAGCCTACGTATTGGCTTACCCCGGTGTGCCGCTGGTCTATTCTCCGAAATCCATCCTGATCTTCAGCGTGAACTTCTTTGAGGATTCGACCCAGACAAAGCTCAACGACGAAGCAATCCAGATCACCGTATTTGAACCTTGCTGCACGGTTCCGTTTCTTGGCTCGGGCTTCACCCGTTCAGCGGATGAACAAATGGAAGGCCTGTCCTTCAACGCAGCGCGCGCAATCGAACGCACGATGCGCGAAAACGCGGACTGGTTCGGTGGCACGCCTGAAGTATTAGAAGCAGATGAAACGATCCGTGCTGGGAATGTTCTCGAAGAGAACCCCGAACTCGTTGCGCCAGATCAGGAACCTCCCGCCGAATTACTTGCAAGCAACAATCCACCCGGCACAATCGGCTTGCCTTAATTCCTCTTGATCTTTGCGCCATTCCACAATACATCGCCCGCGATGTTGAACAGGGCTAATAACAGCCCCCGAATGACAAGGTGCCTCGATCATGGCTAAGGAAAAGTTTGAACGTAATAAACCGCACGTTAACATCGGCACGATTGGCCACGTTGACCACGGCAAGACGACACTGACAGCGGCGATCACGAAGTACTTCGGTGATTTCCAGGCGTACGACCAGATTGACGGCGCGCCAGAAGAAAAAGCCCGTGGTATCACGATCTCCACAGCGCACGTTGAGTACGAAACAGAGAACCGTCACTACGCGCACGTTGACTGCCCGGGTCACGCTGACTACGTCAAAAACATGATCACCGGTGCTGCCCAAATGGACGGCGCGATCCTGGTTGTGAACGCCGCAGACGGCCCAATGCCACAGACACGCGAGCACATCCTGCTCGGCCGTCAGGTTGGCATCCCGTACATGGTTGTTTACATGAACAAAGTTGACCAAGTTGACGACGATGAGTTGCTCGAACTGGTTGAAATGGAAATCCGTGAGCTGTTGTCCTCTTATGAGTACCCTGGCGACGACATTCCCGTGATCCCTGGCTCCGCTCTGGCTGCTTTGGAAGGTCGCGACAAGGAAATCGGCGAAGACTCCATCCGCAAGTTGATGGAAGCTGTCGACACATATATCCCGACACCTGCACGTGCTGTTGACCAGCCGTTCCTGATGCCAGTTGAGGACGTGTTCTCGATTTCTGGTCGTGGTACAGTTGTAACAGGCCGCATCGAACGTGGCGTGATCAACGTTGGCGACGAAATCGAAATCGTTGGTATCCGCGACACAACAAAGACAACCTGTACTGGTGTTGAAATGTTCCGCAAGCTGCTGGATTCCGGCGAAGCTGGCGACAACATCGGCGCATTGCTGCGCGGTGTTGACCGTGACGGCGTTGAGCGCGGCCAGATCCTGTGTAAGCCGGGTTCTGTGACACCGCACACAAAGTTCGAAGCAGAAGCCTATATTCTGACGAAAGAAGAAGGCGGTCGTCACACCCCATTCTTCGCGAACTACCGTCCACAGTTCTACTTCCGTACAACGGACGTTACGGGCACAGTTGAACTGCCAGCGGGCACAGAAATGGTTATGCCAGGCGACAACCTGAAGTTCGAAGTTGAACTGATTGCACCAATCGCCATGGAAGACGGCCTCCGCTTCGCGATCCGCGAAGGCGGCCGCACCGTTGGCGCGGGCGTTGTATCCAAGATCATCGCCTAATCCACTTCGGATTAAGCGAAACAAAGAAGGCCGCTCCATTTGGGGCGGCCTTTTACGTTTCAGTAGATGCTTGATCCACCTCAAGGCACCCGCTTTAGTAGCGAGGTTAACTGAACCTGAAGGGTAGGCGGCATGACAGAGCATTCTCATACACAACAGGAAATCTCCAAACGCATTGGCGCACCGCAGGGACGGGGCGTTCTGCGCGACGCGATCTATGGCGCGATTGATGGGACGGTCACGACCTTCGCGATCGTTGCAGGCGTCGCAGGGGCAGGCCTTTCACCCTATGTGGTCGTCATTCTGGGGTTGGCCAACGTCTTGGCAGACGGTTTTTCTATGGCGGCCGCGAACTACTCCGGCATCAAAGCAGAGCAGGACAACTTCAAGCGCATCCGTCAGATCGAAGAACGCCATATCCAGGACTACCCCGAAGGAGAAAGGCTAGAGGTGCGTGAAATCCTGTTGCGTAAAGGACTGGACGGCGAGATCCTTGAGCAAGCCACGAACGCGATCACACAGGATCGGGAAAACTGGATCGCGCTCATGATGGAAGGTGAATACGGCATGGGCGGCATTGACCCACGCCCGCTGCGCGCCGCCCTCACAACGTTCTTGGCGTTCCTTGCTGCGGGCATGATCCCCGTCCTTCCGTTTTTGTTTGG
>Ga0209121_10001769_pt1 | contig 22593 bp, 26 predicted proteins | sample Cruoilmetagenom3_FD_187292 | JGI IMG/M metagenome (GOLD analysis project Ga0209121, IMG submission 187292) | Oil polluted marine microbial communities from Coal Oil Point, Santa Barbara, California, USA - Sample 3 (SPAdes) (version 2) | ecosystem: Environmental > Aquatic > Marine > Oil seeps ... | reverse complement strand
GCTGTCGGCAGTCTCCTCTGTTCTGTCGGTTGATGTCCCTCAGAACCAAGCGCCTCGCCCGGTAGAAATAACCGCCCTCCTATTACCACTTATTTACTAGTAAATCAAATGAGACACGGAGAGGGATAAGACATGGAATTTTACGAAGTGATCAGAACTAGGAGGAGCATCCGGTCGTACAAGCCAGACCCCATACCGGAAGGGGTTTTAAACAGGGTCCTCGAGGCCGTCAGGATCGCCCCGTCGGGATCGAACCGCCAGCCCTGGAGGTTCATCCTCGTGAAGGACAAGGGGTTGAGGCGGCGGCTGGTGCACGCGTGCGGGGACCAGGGGTTCATCGCTGAGGCGCCAGCTGTGGTCGTTGCCTGTGGGTACGACGTTCACTACAACAGGGGAGGGTACATGGGGGAGATGAGCGTGCTCGTGGATGTTTCCATCGCCTTCACCCACCTGATACTCGCGGCGAGGGCTGAGGGACTCGGCACTTGCTGGATCGGCTCCTTCGACAACGAGGAGGTCAAGGAGATACTGGGCATACCTGAGGGGGTGAACGTAGTCGCGGTGACGCCCCTCGGATTCCCCAGGGACGAGGGTTTCCGCGAGCCCGGACCGAGGAAGGCCCTAAAAGAGATCGTATCTTTAAATAAATTTGAAAATATCTCCTGAGGCGCGGGGATTGCAGGCTGTATGGGAAGGGGATCAGGGTGGAGATCCCGGTAAATCCCGGTATCACCATGATCGGGAAGTGGTAAGGGAGACACCCCCCTCAAGTACGGCTTGGAGATGGGTTGAAGAGTAATTTACGTCACTCTGTGGAAGTCAAATATGGAGGCAGCGGATCTTCGGGCGCACTCGACGTTGAGAGGGGAACTAGGCGTCTGACATGCGCCTGACGCTTTCGCCCGCCTCCTCTATCTCAAGGGCCTCGCACTCCGTCATGAGGCGGTTGAGTTCGCGTGGGCCTCGGGCACCCTCATCGCTCCAGCGTCTGGTGAAGCTGCCATCCTGGACCCCCTTCAGGGCGTGCCTCATATTCTCCTCCACGAGGTCGTCCACGATCATAAGGCCGACGGCCATGCCCTCCCATCACCAAGGTCCTCTTCCCCACTTGTCTCAGGGGTTGATGAGTCCCTGCATCTCCGGATCTGCATCGGTTAAACGCTTGGAGAGGACAAAATGGCGGGGCTCCCCTCAGGCTTTTTCCTCGCTCAGGATCAGGCCCTCGATGTCCTCCAGCTTGTTCCTGATCCATTTCTGGAGCCTCCTGATCTCGTCCTCCCGTTTCCTCCACGCATCTATATCTATGTTGTCCGCGATGGAACGATGGACGAGCAGCTTGAGGACGTTCGGCTCCAGGGCGTCGAGCTCCACGGCCTCGTTCCCGTAGGCGGCGACGAAGCTGGGGGCTCGCGCATCGCTCTTCTTCACGGGCATGGGCGGGAGATCGTACATGACAATCTGCTCCTTCGTCAGCGCGACCCTGTGGACCTTGAAGTCGCCCGCGCCGTACCTCTGGAGCCTGTCCGTCAAGTCACGCTCGATGTCCACGCCGCTCGGGTCGAAGTCGCCGAAGTAGAGGACGACGGTCTGCTTACCCTTCAGCCTGTTCCGGATGTAGGAGGCCATCCTCTGGACGTAGGTGAAGCTCGGGTAGCCTCGGGTCGGGAAGGTACGGACGTAGTACATCTTTGCCGCGTCGCTCACCAGCCGGCTCAGGGCGTCCTTCTCCAGGCTGATCAGGACATGGTGGGGCTGGTCCTCCCATATTGGCATCCTGAACCCCTTCCAGCTGTCATGGAGACTCCTGAGCTTATACTTGAGGAACGTCTCAGCCGACCTGTAGCTCGCGTCGCCCCGGCCGAGAATCCTCCGGCTCCTGTCCTCCAGGCAGTTGAGGGGGACGTCCCCCGCCTCCCTGGCCTTGACCATGATCCTGCTCAGCCGCTTGTAGCTGTTGATGGTGTTCGGGAAGAGGCGCCTCGACACGAGGCGATAGTAGAGCTGGCGGAGCGTCAGCGCGGTGTCGTACTGCTTGAAGACCTCGAGGGCCGCCTCCACGACCACCTCGTAGCTCGGGAGCCTCGGCCTCATACGCCTAACCTAACCAGGTTAACACGTATAATTCAATCGCCCCGTTAGGACGTGCGCCATGCCTAGCAACTCGCGCTGATGCCTCAGTTCGTCGAGGGCTGCCGGGAGCGCGAGGTTCAAGGCTCAACGAAGACAGGGGCATCCCTTAATATATCCAAAGAAACAAACACGTTCTTGGAGGATCGAATAGTGAGGATAGCGGTGGCTCAATTTTCCCATGAGACATGTACCTTCTGCCCCGAGATCACGACCCTGGATCACTGGGAGAGGGGCGGGATGCGGTACGGGGAGGATGTCCTGAACACGGAGGGGGAGGGCAAGGGGTATCTCACCGGGTTCAAGGCGGCCGCGGAGGGCGAGGAGGATGTCGAGCTCGTCGGCATCCTGAGGGCGAACCGTCCCGCGACAACGGGATACGGGAGCTGGAACACGACGGAGGCCTTCGACGTCATCACCGGGCGCATCACCGACCGGCTGGGGAAGGCAGGGAAGCTCGACGGCGTGCTCCTCGCGCTCCACGGGGCGATGGCGGTCACCGGGGTGCCGAGGCCAGAGCCCGAGATCGTCAGGAGGGTGAGGAAGGTTGTCGGCGGGGTCCCCATCATGGTCACCCTGGACCTCCACGCCAACGAGGACGTGGAACTCGCTAACGCGGCCGACGGCGTCTTCATCCTCAAGACCTACCCGCACCTCGACGCTCACGAGATCGGGGAGACGGCGGGCCGCTGCATGATCGAGACGGTGCGGGGCAACTTCAGGCCAGCGATGGCGTTCAGGGAGCCCGGCATCATCTCGGCTAGCATCTTCCAGGCGTCGGAGTACCACCCCATGAAGGCGATGTACGACCGCTGCCGGGAGTGGGAGCGGAAGGGGGTCTACTGCGCCTCCGTCGCCCCCGGCTACGCCTACGCGGACGTGTCGGATGTTGGCGCCTCGATCTTTGTCGTGACCAACGGCGACCACGAGCTGGCGGAGGAGGCGGCCCAGGACCTCTCCGACCTCATGTGGGGCCTGCGTGAGGCTCTGACCAGGCAGCTGCCGAAGGCGAGGGGGGGCGTCGCGGAGGTCATCAGGATGGTGGAGGCGGGGACGAAGCCGGTTGTCATTGCCTACCACGACGACAGGCTAGGGGATGGCACCCATGTCCTGAGGGAGCTCATCAACCAGCGTGCGCGGAACTTCTGCTCCACGGGGATAGCGGACCCAAAGGTGCTGCGGATGCTGAAGGAGAAACACGAGGTGGGGGACACCGCCACCGTGAGCGTGGGCGGGTGGATCCACCAGATCTCGGGAGACCCTGTCGAGGTCACGGGGGAGATCGAGTACCTGGGGAGCGCCGACTGGGTGGAGACCGGCCCCATGGGGAGGGGGGCGGAGAGGCACGTCGACCTCGTCGCATCCCTCGACATCGGGGAGAACAACCACGTGGTGATAACCCAGAGGCTGAGCGCGCCCATGAGCGCCGACCCGCTGAAGGCAATCGGCATAGATGTCGACAGCCTAGACATCGTGGAGATCAAGAGCAGGGTCCACCACAAGGCATACTGGGACACCTGGTCGGCGGTGGACTACCCCGTGGACCCGCCCGGCCTGGCTCCGGCTGACCTGAGCACGCTCCACTACGAGAACGTCCCCTGGGACACCTACCCCATCGGGGAGAAGTGGCGCAAGTAGCTCTGGTTGCTCCCAGCTTACGGGTGAAAAGGAAGGAGAAGGGACCCCGGGGGTAGGAGATCCACAATAGAGGGGCGTCCCCTGATCTCTTTATATCTCATCCCCGTTAGGTTCCCCTGATGTTCCCCTTCGTCAAGAGCTTTCGCGACAGCAAGATGGCCAAGGATGTCTGCCGCCTCATCAGGGACCTGGCTGGGGACCGTCACATCAGGATCGTCCACATCTGCGGCACCCATGAGGACACAATCACCAAGTACGGGCTGAGGAGCCTGCTGCCCAAGAACGTCGAGGTGCTGATGGGGCCGGGCTGTCCCGTCTGTACCGTCCCTCCGAACCGGATCGACTTCGCCATCAGGCTCGCCGAGAGCGGCGTCACAGTGACGACCTTCGGGGATATGGTTCACGTCCCCGCGGGGCTGGGGTCGCTGGCGGACGCGAAGGCAAGGGGCGCGGACATCCGCATCGTCTACGGCATCCACGACGCCATCAAGATCGCGGAGGGGCTCGACAACGAGGTCGTCCACTTCGCCGTCGGCTTCGAGACCACGGCGCCGACCGTCGCCTCCGAGCTGATCGCCGGACCCCCGGAGAACTTGAGCGTCTACTCTACCCACCTCCTCATCCCGCCTGCGATGATCCACCTGCTGGAGGCGGGGGAGGCGCCCATCGACGGCTTCATCGACCCCGGCCACGTCAGCACCATCATCGGCGTCCGAGGCTACGGGGAGGTCGAGGCCAGGTACAGGGTGCCCCAGGTTATCGCCGGCTTCGAGCCCCTAGACATCCTCTTCGCCGTCGCCATGATCCTCCGTCAGATCGATGAGGGGAGGGGCGAGATCGAGAACGAGTACAGCCGCGCCGTCAGGGAGGAGGGAAACACCCGGGCGGTGGAGATGATGGGGGAGGCCTTCGAGGTTGTGGACACGGCTTGGCGCGGCATCGGCACCATACCGAGGTCGGGACTCGCCGTGAGGCCGCGGTTCCAGGACCACGACGCCTCGGTGCGCTTCGAGATCGAGACCGAGGAGAGCTACGCGATGCCGCCGGGGTGCCGTTGCGGCGAGGTCCTCCGTGCCCTCATCTACCCGTGGGAGTGCCCCCTCTTCAACACAGCCTGCACGCCCGAGTCGCCGGTCGGTCCCTGCATGGTCTCGCGGGAGGGAAGCTGTTATATCGCGGCCAAGTACGGCGTGGAGCGGCGATGAGGATGACCGTCATCCGCGTCCACCTCTACGTCTCGGGAAGGGTCCAGGGCGTCTTCTACAGGAGCAATACGAGGAGGAAGGCGCTGGGGCTTGGGCTCACAGGCTGGGTGAGGAACCTCCCCGATAGCAGGGTTGAGGCCGTCATCGAGGGAAAAGAGGAGCAGGTGAAGAAGCTCATCAAATGGTGCAGAAAGGGTCCACCCTCCGCCTTTGTCACCGACATGGAGATAGAACGAGAGGCTCCCACCGGCGAGTTCCATACCTTCGGGATCAGATGGTGACCGCTCAGGGGGCAGAGAGGACCTCGCCGAGCGCCCCCAGCATCAGGTCGATGGACTCCGGCTCGATGTAGCCCATGTTCCCGATCCTGAAGGTCGTCGCGCTGAGGTTCACGTAACCCTTGGCTAGCTCGAAGCCCTTCTCCCGCATCCCCTCGTAGATGGCGGTGCCCTCGACGCCCTCCGGCGCGTTGACGCAGCTCACCGTCGGGCTCTCATAGCCACGGCGTGGGAAGGTCGAAAGCCCGAGGTCCTCAACCCCACGCCTTATGCGCAGGTTCCGCCGCCTGTAGAGGTCGAAGTACCACTCCTTCCCACCCCGCTCCTCGATCAGCCTCAGAATCCGGTTGAGACCGGCGATCTGGGGGATCACGGAGGTCATGGGGGTGCCCCTGCCCCGGTTCTGGTAGCGCTCCCAGAGCTTGAAGTCGAAGTACCAGCCCTTGTTCACGGCCCCCTCCGACCGCTTCAGCGCCTCCTCGCTGACGCTCCCGATCGCGAGGCCGGGGGGGACGCCGAAGCACTTCTGGCTGCTGGAGAAGCAGACATCGATCCCCCAGTCATCGACCTCGATCTCGGTGCCGCCCATAGAGCTGACGGCGTCCACGAAGACGAGCTTGCCGTGGGCCTTTGCGGCGGAGGCCAGCTCCCTCAGCGGGTTGATGAGGCCCACGCTCGTCTCGTTGTGGGTGATGGCGACGGCCTCCACATCGGGGTGCTCCTCCAGCGCCTCCTCCAGTGCGTCGGGCGTCGTGGACTCCCCGAGGGGAGACTCCAGCCTCACGACGGCTCTGCCGTTGGCGGCTGCGACATCCGCGAAACGCTTCCCGAAGCTGCCGTTGATGCAGCAGAGGAGACTCTCCCTGACGCAGTTCCTGACCGATGCCTCCATGAATCCCGAGCCGGTGCTCGAGAAGAGGAATACCTGGCTCTCGGTCTCCAGGAACCGCTGGAGATCCGCAACGGTCTCGTAGTGGAGGGCGATGTACTCCTCGCTCCTGTGGCTGTACATCTGCCGCCCCATCTCCTCCAGGACCTCGGGGTAGCAGGCGACCGGGCCTACCGTGAACAGCTTCAACCCGGTACACCTCAATTGATCAACGGCGACGAAGGAGATAAAAGGTTGGTCCCGGGATTATTGGGGGATGGACTACAGGCGGCTCGAAGGGGAGGAGGCGGCTGACCTCATCCTCTCGGTGCTGAGGGGGGCCGGGCGGCCCCTGACCACCAGGGAGGTGCAGGAGGAGGTGGAGAGGCGGATGGTCCGCTGCCCCGACTCGACCGCCGTCCTCCTCAACAGACTCCGCCTCCGCGGCCTCATCAGGGGCGAGCGCTCCAGGGAGCGGCGCGGGTGGATCTGGGGGGTCGAGGGCTAGGTCCAGGAGACGACCCTGTCGCAGCGTTCCAGGAGCCTGACCCAGCCGTCGTGGTCTATCACCTCAACAGGCTTCGCCAGATCGGCGAGGAGCCCCCTTGACCTGCAGTCATCATCCAGAGCGTAGATCCCCTCGGCGAAGCGTAGGGTCCACATCAGCTCGGGGTCAGCCGCGTGGCGGCAAGCGTCCCCGGTGAAGAGTAAGACGCCCCGCTGGCCGTCTCCTGCCATCCTCTCGGCCAATCTAAAGACGGTCCTCGTCCCCTGCATCCGACCAACGACGAACAGTATCCTCAACCAGACCCCTCCCTAGAAGGCAAGCGTCACATCGCTCTCCGCCACCATCTCCGCCAGCCGGCCTAGGTCCACCGGAGTCGCATCTAGCCTCGGGTCGAGATCGCCGGTCCCGAGACCGCGCTCCTCAAGGGATTCGGAGAGGACGTAAACGCCAGCGAGGTCAGCCGTCGCCTTCAGGTAGTCCCACAGACGGGCATCATCGAACGCGCCAGGGCGGAGGCACTCGACACCCTCGTCGAGAAAGACCAGGACGGGCATGTGGTCCATACCTAGCATGGCCGCCGATAGACGCAGCCCCCCCTCAACCCGTGACCCCGCCCCAGGGCGGGTCTTGATGACGACCATCATATCCTTCATGCTGCAAGCCACCTCAGTCGAGGAAGAGCGCCCTGTCGCAGCGTTCCATCAGCTCGACGAGCTCGCCGAGGCTGCTCATCTCTGCGCCCTCAACCAGGTCGCCCTCGACGCCCCTCTCCCTAGCGCTCGTCCTGCACGCGAGGAGCCTCACCCCCAACGGCAAAAGATGAACGAGGCGGCCAGTCCTTAGAGAGACGTTGAGGAGCTTAACCCCATCCATGTGGAAGAAGACCGTGACCTCGTGCCCTCTCCCTGCGGAGGCGGCTGCCAAGCCGCAGACGGCGTCCAGTGTAGACGGCGCGTCGGAGGAGGCGACTAGAAGGACTAGCAACAATTCCACCCTTCAAGGAAGCGTGATATCTTATCGTCGGAGTGGGCCTTAATATTTTCCCCGATGGAAGGTCGTGTTGAGGAGACGACTGTTCAAGGTTTTTGAACAACTGTTCTAAAGCTTGGTATTAAATCGAATGCTGGAACCGTTATAACGCGGTCGAAATGAGGCATCTGAGTTTCGCCGTGTATATGGATAGGAGAAAGATCGCGACGTACGCGGTCGTGGCGTTCGTATTGGGGAGCCTCCTGGGAGGCGCCATGTGGAACTTCGGCATCTATACGCCCGAGCCCCCCCTGCCGGCACCCTCATTCGGCTCATTGAAAAGGTTCTCGTCGTACGAGGAGTTGAAGACCTTTCTGAAGACCAGATCAACCGGCGTAAGTGTGAGACTTTACGCGGATATAGGTGGGGCTAAATTTGCGGTGCCTTTGGCTGAATCAGCCGCCACCGCGGCTGACTTTGTTCCAGATTTCTCAGGGACAAATATTCAGGTAGAGGGCGTGGACGAGGCGGACTTCGTGAAGACCGACGGGGAATACATCTACTTGGCCTCGGGAAAGGCCGTCATCATCGTCAAGGCGTATCCTCCAGAGGAGGCCGAGGTCGTCTCAAGGCTGGAGCTGAACCGTACGGTCGGCGACCTCTTCGTGAACGGGGACAAGCTCGTCGTTTTCCTCCCCGTTTCTATGGACTACTATTGGTGTCCATGGGGCCGTTCCGTTCCCCCCGGGTCGGAGCCCTCGACAACCATCCAGATCTACGATATCTCCGATAGGACCTCCCCCACCCTGGATATGAGCGTCACCGTGGACGGATGCTACTCCAACTCAAGGATGATCGGGGGCTACGTCTACGCGGTCACAAGCCAGCCAGCGTACCTATACAACGACACCGAGGTGGACCTGCCGACGATCCGATCCGGCGAGTGCGTCGTCGAGGTGGAGCCGCCCTCGATCTACTACGCGAACTACTCCGATTCGTTCTATGCCTTCACGAATATAGTCGCCGTCAACGTCCAGGACGCGGGGGAGCCGTTCACGCATGAGACCTTCCTGCTTGGAGTCACCAGCAACCTCTACGTCTCTCCCAGCCACATATACATGACATCTCCATGGTGGCCGGATGACGAGGCGAACGGGATGTACGGGACCATGGTGCACAAGATCCGTGTGGAGGAGGGGCGGATAGAATATGTGGCCTACGGCTCCGTCCCCGGATGGGTTCTGAACCAGTTCTCCATGGACGAGCACGAGGGCTACTTCAGGATAGCGACCACCAACGGCCACGTGTCGAGAGGCGGCAGCTCCTCGACGAGCAACGTTTACATCCTCAACTCCAGCCTGGGCATCGTCGGCGGAGTTGAGGGGCTCGCACCCGGAGAGCGGATCCACTCGGCCAGGTTCATGGGCAGCAGATGTTATCTGGTCACCTTCAGGAAGGTCGATCCCCTCTTCGTCATCGACCTGTCGGACCCCGAGAGCCCGAGGGTGCTGGGGAAGCTGAAGATCCCCGGCTACTCCGACTACCTCCACCCCTACGACGAGATTCACCTTATAGGCGTCGGGAAGGAGACGGTTGAGGCGGAGGAGGGGGACTTCGCGTGGTACCAGGGGGTGAAGATATCCCTCTTCGACGTCAGCGATGTCTCGAAGCCGAGGGAGCTTGTGAAGTTCGAGATCGGCGACAGGGGGACGGACACGCCAGTTCTGAGGGACCACAAGGCGTTCCTATTCAGCCGATCCAAGCATCTCCTCGTCCTGCCTGTCCTGGTCGCGGAGATCGACCCGGAGGCATACTCCGGGAGCGTCCCTCCTAACGCCCACGGGGATTACGTGTATCAGGGCGCCTACGTGTTCAGCGTATCTCTGGCTGACGGGATCCAGCTGAGGGGGAGGATCACCCATCTGGATGAGGGCGATGACCTGCTGAAGAGCGGCTTCTACTTCGAGTCCGAGTACTCGGTGGAAAGGGCGCTCTACATCGACGAGGTCCTCTACACCATCTCGAACGGGATGATCAAGATGAACAACCTCGACGACCTCGAGGAGATCAACAGCGTGGAGCTCACCTAAATCCCATTCAAGCGGCTTGAAATGAAATTTGAGGAGGTTTCGTATGGCTGGCTCCGGCAATAGAGTCCACGGAACAACGCGGGATGTCTACCTCTGCATCCTCACCTCGAAAGACCCGAAGGGAGTCAGGGATGTCTGGAGGGAGCTGGAGCTTTCGAGTCCCAGCCCAGCCCAATATCACATCAACAAACCACTTGACCAGAAGCTGATCGAGGCCGCCCCGGAGGGGAAGTACCTGGCGAATGAGGACGAGCAGGTGGAGGTCCTCAGGAGCTTCCTGCTGCTGAGGCAGAGATACATACCCAGGCTGGCCGTCTACGGAGCCCTCCTCTCAGGCATCCTTGCCTCCTACCTATACTTTTGGACCTTCAGATGGGACTTCCGGGACCTTGTGACCCTCGCCGTCTGCGTCTTCAGCACCCTGGCCTTCTTCTTTGAAGCCTATAGACAGTACCGCGGCTTACCCTCGTTCACACGATCAAGCTAGTGAGCGTCGAAATATCCCCTCGCTCGCCTCACGTTCTCGGGGTCGGCGAGCAGGTCCACGAGGGTCATCGCCAGGGCCTTGGCGCCGGTGATCATCGCATCCAGCCCCTCCGGCGTCACGGACGCGTCGGCGAAATCCCTGCTGTGGCCCGGCGTACCCTCCCCCGCGATCTTGATGTAGGAGCAGGCGGCGGGCGTCCTTTGGGATACGTCGCCGAAGTCCGTGGATGCCATCGGCATTCCCCTGATGGACTCCCTCCAGTCGGCGAGGTCGACGCCGAGCGCCCTGTAGTTGTTCCACATGAGCTCGACGAGCGGCTCGTTGATCTTCATCCCGCCGTACAGCTTCCTCTTCGTCACCTTCACCCGCGCCCCCGTCGCCAGGGCCGCCCCCTCGGCGCATCGCGCCACCTTCTCCACCATCTCCCTCAGGTAGTCGTCGTCGCTGCTCCTGACGCCGAAGTCGCAGACGGCCCTGTCGGGGATGATATTCGACGCCAGGCCGCCCTCTAAGATGATGCCGTGGATGACCAGGTTCGCGTCGCGGCGGGCCTCCTGCCTCAGCATGTGGGTCGCCATGTACGCCAGGGTGGCCGCGTTCAGCGCGTTGATCCCCTGGTCGGGTGAGGCGGCCGCGTGGGCGGTCCTCCCACGGAACTCCATCCTCACCGTCCATATGCCTAGGCTCCGGTTGCCGACGCTCCACCGGACCGAGGGGTGGAGCATGATGGCGGCATCCACGTCGTCCCAGAACCCCCTCTCGCCCATGATCACCTTGCTCCCAGCGCTCGGGCCATGCCCCTCCTCCGCGGGGGTCCCGAGCACCAACACCTCGCCGTCCAGCTCTTCGATGACCTTGCTCGCGGCTATCCCAGCGCCGACGGCGGACGCTGCGATGAGGTCGTGGCCGCAGCCGTGGCCCACCCCGGGCAGGGCGTCGTACTCGGCCAGCACGGCGACCCTCGGGCCGTCTCCCTTACCCTTGTAGGAGGCGGAGAAGGCCGTCGGCATCCCCAGCAGCCCCCGCTCAACCCTGAAGCCGTGCGCCTCCAGCTCCCCCCTCAGCAGCTCAGCGGCCTTGAACTCCTCGCTCCCCAGCTCAGGGTGCTTGTAGAGCCACCGGCTGATGGTGCAGAGCCGTTCCCTCTGCTCCTCAACCGCCCCCTGAACGAGGCGCTTCAACCCTTCCGCGTCCCTCAATCCGAGTCCTCCACCTCAATAGGCGCGCTCACCTGATATCGTTTTCTGGTCAACCGATGAGGCAATTTAAAAGGGGTAAATTTATCAGCACCCTCGACGGTAGAGATTTGTTAGTTTAGGGTAGGCGATAGAACGTTGAAGAGGGTCTACTACTTCGAGGAGGGGAACAAGGATATGAAGCCCCTCCTCGGCGGGAAGGGGGCCGGACTGGCGGAGATGACGAATCTCGGCCTGAGGGTCCCGCCGGGTTTCACGATCACGACGAGCACCTGCAACGACTTCTTCAGGGCGGGCGGGGAGTTCCCCGACGGCCTCTGGGAGGAGGTGCTCGAACACGTCCGCGGGCTGGAGGAGAGGACGGGGAAGCGGCTCGGCAACCCCGGGAATCCGCTGCTCGTCTCAGTCAGGAGCGGCGCCGCCATCTCCATGCCGGGGATGATGGACACCGTCCTCAACCTCGGCATGAACGATGAGGTGGCCGCGGGCCTCGTGGAGCTGACGGGGGACGAGCGGTTCGTCTACGACGCGTACAGGCGGTTCATCACCATGTTCGGCGACGTGGTCATGTACGCGGAGCGCTCCAAGTTCGATGAGGTCTTGGAGGCAGAGAAGAGGCGCGAGGGGGTCGAGGCCGACCCAGACCTCAGCGTCCCGGGCCTGAAGCGGGTCGTCGAGGGGCAGAAAAGGGTCTTCGAGAGGGAGGTGGGTCGCCCCTTCCCGACCGACCCCTACGAGCAGCTTAAGCTCGCTATCGCCGCCGTCTTCAACTCCTGGAACACCCGTAGGGCCATAACGTACAGGAGAGCGGAGGGCATTCCCGACACCATGGGGACCGGCTGCAGCATCCAGACCATGGTCTTCGGCAACATGGGCTGGAACTCGGGCAGCGGGGTGATGTTCACCAGAGATCCGGCCGACGGTGATAAGGGCATCTTCGGGGAGCTCCTCTTCAACGCTCAAGGCGAGGATGTCGTGGCCGGCATCAGGACGCCGATAAAGCTCGTGGACCTCCAGAAGGAGCAACCCAAGCTCTACGGGCAGCTCAAGGACATCGCGGTGAGGCTGGAGGGCCACTACAGGGACATGCAGGACCTGGAGTTCACCATTGAGAAGGGCGTCCTCTACATCCTCCAGACGAGGACGGGGAAGAGGACCGCCAAGGCCGCCATAAAGATCGCCGTGGACATGGCCAACGAGGGCCTCATAGACAAGGAGACCGCCATCATGAGGATCACGCCGACGCAGGTGGACCAGCTGCTGCACCCCCAGTTCGACCCCGAGGCAAAGGAGGCGGCAAAGGAGAGGGGCGACCTTCTCACCGTCGGGCTTAACGCATCCCCGGGCGCGGCCTCCGGCATCGCCATCTTCGACGCGAACAAGGCCGAGGATGTCGGCAAGACGGGGGAGAACGTTATCCTGGTCCGGCCCGAGACGACCCCTGATGACGTCAACGGCATGATCGTCTCCAAGGGCTTCCTCACCCAGCACGGCGGGGGCACCTCTCACGCCGCCGTCGTGGCCAGGGGCTGGGGTAAGCCCTGTGTCGCGGGCGCGGAGGAGATCAGGATCAACCTCCACGATAACCTGTTCACCGTCAGGGGCAGGGTCTTCAAGGAGGGCGACTTCATCTCCATCGACGGCGCCACCGGCGAGGTCTTCGCGGGTGTCATAGGGACGAGGTCCCCCGACCTCGAGGAGGAGAAGGAGCTCATCAAGGCCCTGAGCTGGGCGGACGAGATCCGCGACTTGGGCGTCAGGACCAACGCCGACAACCCGAAGGACTCCCGGAGGGCCCGGATGTACGGGGCCGAGGGCATAGGTCTCACCCGGACGGAGCACATGTTCTTCGACCAGGAGGGCGAGGAGATCAGCAGGAGGGAGAACATCGTGAAGATGATCCTCCAGTCCGATGCCGCGGCGCCCATCCTTAGGCGGATCGCAGACCTGGAGAACAGGCTCGAGGGCGAACCGGAGAACGAGGAGCTCAAGGAGGAGGTCGAGTCGCTCAAGGCGGAGGCTGACGCTGACCCGGCGGTCAAGGAGTACAGGGCGGCCCTGAATGCGCTGCTCCCATTCCAGAGAAAGGACTTCGAGGGTATCTTCGAGGCGATGGACGGCCTACCGGTCATCGTTCGGCTCATCGACCCGCCCATGCACGAGTTCCTGCCGCCCCGTGAGGAGCTGCTTGAGGAGGTCACCAAGCTACGCTGCACGGGCGAGAACCCGGAGGAGCTCGCCGAGAAGGAGAAGGTCCTCAGGGTGGTCGAGAGCCTCTGGGAGACCAATCCGATGCTAGGCCTCCGCGGCTGCCGCGCCGGCCTGATGTACCCCGGCCTCACGGAGATGCAGGTCAGGGCCGTCTTCGAGGCCGCCTGCAACATGTCGAGGAGGGGCGTCGATGTCCACCCGGAGGTCATGATCCCGCTGATCAGCCACATCAACGAGCTCCACGCCGAGAGGATGAAGCTTGAGAGGGTGGCGAAGAAGGTGATGGCCGAGAAGGGCGTCGACCTCGACTACATGTTCGGCACGATGATCGAGATCCCGAGGGCCGCCCTGACCGCGGACGAGATCGCCAAGTCCGCCGACTTCTTCAGCTTCGGCACCAACGACCTGACCCAGATGACCTACGGCATCAGCAGGGACGACGCGGAGGGGAAGTTCCTCCTCAACTTCGTCGACAGGGGCCTGCTGCCAGCCAATCCCTTCCAGCAGCTCGACTGGGACGGCGTCGGACAACTGATGAAGATCTGCGTCGAGAAGGGCCGGAAGACCAACCCGAAGCTGGAGATCGGCATCTGCGGCGAGCACGGAGGAGACCCCCACAGCATCGAGTTCTGCCACATCATCGGCCTGGACTACGTCTCCTGCTCCCCTTACAGGGTGCCGATCGCGAGGCTAGCCGCGGCCCAGGCCAAGCTGAAGCACGACAAGGACTAGCACCAAAATGGCCGCGCTGGACCACATCGGCATCTACGTCAAGGACCTGGAGCGGTCCATTAGGTTCTACGCCGATCTCTTCGGCTTCCCCGAGCGCAAACGTTTCAGCGTGGGCGAGTCGAGGATCGCCGTCCTCGACGTGGGAGGGGGACTGCTGGAGCTGATCCAGCGCCCCGACGCACCCTGTGAGGCCCCGAGGGGGAGGTGGAGCCACGTCGCCTTCCACATCGACGGCTACGACGGCTTGGTCTCCAAGCTGGAGGGGATGGAGCTGGAGCTGCGGAAGAAGACTCTGGAAGACAGATCAAGAGTCGCCTTCTTCAAGGACCCCGACGGCCACGACATCGAGGTCATGGAGAAGGGACTGGGTCAATAGCAGAAGTCGTAGGGTATCGCGCGCCCGCGGCACATGGCGGCCACATCCCTCTTCAGCCTATCATAGTATCCTGAGCCGGGGGAGAGCGCCGATTCGAATAGCTGCCCCAGATCGGGGTAGTGGTGCAATAGGACGCGCCGGATCGATTGCAGGTTTCCGCATTTGATGTTAAGCCGGTCCACGATGACGCGGCCCACGCATTCCGCGAGCTCGTCTAGGAGCTTCCCCAGCCCCTCCTGGCTGAGGTAAGGGAGCATCGGGCCGAGGAACGCGTACGTCTCCACGCCCGCCTCGCTGAGCTTCCTCAGGGCCGCAAGCCGCGCTGGGACAGGTGACGACCTCGGCTCGAAGGCGCGGCGCACCTCCTCGTCGATGGTCGTGATGGTGAAGCCGACCTCGCAGTCGTCGAACCTCCGAAGCAGGTCGAGGTCGCGGAGGACTAGATCCGACTTCGTCTGCACGACCACGGGGAACCCGTATTCGAGTAGGATCTGGAGGGAGCCGCGGGTCAGCTCGAACCTCCGCTCAACCGGCTGATAGGGGTCGGTGACGCTGGAGAGCATGACGACGCCCCTCCTCTTCTGGGAAGCCTCCTTTCGCAGCCGCTCCAGGGCATTGACCTTCACATCGACGAAGGAGCCCCACTCCTCCCCGGAGTGGCCCATCCTCGACATGAAGCGAGCGTAGCAGTAGACGCAGCCGTGCTCGCAGCCGAGGTAGGGGTTGACCGCGTAGTCGATGCCACCGATGCCGCTCCGACCCATGATCGTCCTGCACCGTCTTATCCCCACCCTAACCAACGGCCTCACCTCCGACCTCGCTAGAACATAAGCGCTCCGATACGGGTAACCCCGGCGTTGGATTTATCTGTTCATCAGCCGGCCTCTGAGTAACCTATATAAACCGCGGGGGTAAGCTCAAACATGAGCTGCCGGGGGAGGATATCCCTCGGCGCGATGAACGTGTTGTGAACGATCTTGAAGGTTTTGGTGATCTACGACAGCAGAACAGGGAACACAGAGGAGATGGCCCGCGCCATCACCGAGGGCGCTGCCTCCGTCGAGGGGACTGAGACTGAGGTCAAGAAGGTGGGTCAGCCCTTCTCGTTGACAGCGCTCGCCGATGCCGACGCAGTGGCCTTTGGGTCGCCGGTGATCTACGCCGACATCACAGGTGGGATGAGGGACTTCCTTGAATGCGTGAAACTGTACATCGAGGCGGGAAAGATGAACGTGGAGGGGAAGCGCGCAGCTGTCTTCGGTAGCTACGGCTACGATGGAGCGTGGATCATGGAGGATCGACTCAAGAGGAGGATCGGCGACCTCGGCTACGCGGTGCAGGAGGAAGTCTGCGTCGAGACCGACAGCAACCTCAGATACCATCCCGCGACTCCTCTGGAGAAATGCAGGGCCTTCGGTAAAGACCTCGCGGAATCCCTCAATGGGTAGCCTCACCCTCCCTATTTTCCCCTTCTATATATCAGCCCATCCACCATCAGGATCTGCAGAAGAGGGAGATACACTGCCGCAAACCCGCGGTTGAGAGATCAGAGGTTGAGGGACATCTACTTTCAGGCGGAGCCTTCGGCTGAGGTCTCTCCCAACACGTTTAAAGCCCCAGATTCCCCAGACATAACTGATCTGCGATGGACACGGGCGCGGAGGATATGATCGATGCCGTCCGGACCGTTGAGGGCTACCTCAAGCAGGAGGACTGGAGGAGCAGGGAGAACAGCAACCTGAGCTACAGCTTCAGCTCGGTCTTCCTACGCTTGGCGGGTGAGGTGATGGAGCGGTACGCCCTCAGCCGCGTCTATCCGAGGGAGGTAGCGGATGCCCACCGGAGCGGCGACATCCACATTCATAACCTGAGCATGGGGATCGTCGGGTACTGCGCCGGCTGGAGCATCGGGGACATCCTGATGCAGGGGTTCAACGGCGTCCCGGCCCGGACGGAGTCCTCGCCTCCCCGACACCTCTCCACGGCGCTGCTCCAGATGGTCAACTTCCTCGGCACCCTCCAGAACGAGTGGGCCGGGGCCCAGGCGTTCAACTCCCTCGACACCTACCTGGCCCCCTACGTCCGCCAGGACGGCCTCAGCTACAGGCAGGTGAAGCAGGAGGTCCAGCAGTTCATCTACAACCTGAACATCGCGAGCCGTTGGGGCGGCCAGACGCCGTTCACCAACATCACCTTCGACCTGAAGCCCCCCTCCGACCTCGCTGAGACGCCGGCGATCTACGGAGGGAAGCTGCTGGGGAAGACCTACGCCGACTTCCAGCCCGAGATGGACCTGATCAACCGGGCCTTCTGTGAGGTGATGGAGGAGGGCGACATGCGGGGGCGGGTATTCACCTTCCCCATCCCCACCTACAACATCACAGAGGAGTTCGACTGGAATGGGGAGGTGGCGGACTCCATCTTCAGGATGACGGCGAAGTACGGAACCCCCTACTTCCAGAACTTCATCAACAGCGACCTGGACCCCACGGAGGTCAGGGCCATGTGCTGCAGGCTCAGGCTCGACCTCCGCCAGCTCTACCGCCGGGTCGGCGGCACATTCGGCTACGCGGACAAGACCGGCTCCGTCGGCGTCGTCACCATCAACATGCCCCGCATCGGCTACCTCGCCCGGGATGAGGACGAGTTCTTCGAGCGCCTCGGCGACCTCATGGAGCTGGCGAAGGTCAGCCTAGAGGCGAAGCGAGGCGTCGTCGCCGAGAACATGGACAGGGGCCTGATGCCGTTCTCCAAGCGATACCTGGGGACGCTGAGATGGCACTTCTCAACCATCGGCCTCGTTGGCATGAACGAGGCCTGCCTCAACTTCCTCGGCGATGACATCGGCACCCAGGAGGGGAAGGAGCTCGCTCTTAGGACCCTCAGGTTCATGCGGGATAGGGCCGCCGAGTTCCAGGAGGAGACCGGGCACATCTACAACATCGAGGCCACGCCAGCCGAGGGCGCTACCTACCGCCTCGCCCGCCTTGACAGGGAGAAGTACCCCGACATCGTCACCGCCGGCGAGGAGGCCCCCTACTACACCAACTCGACCCAACTGCCGGTGAACTACACCGACGACCTCTTCGCTGCCCTGGAGCAACAGGAGGGGCTTCAGGAGCTTTACACGGGGGGAACCGTCTTCCACGTCTTCCTCGGCGAGCGGATCGCCGAGCCAGGAAGCTTGGGGCTGCTGGTCCGCCGGATAGCGGAGCGCTTCCGCATCCCATACTACACCATCACGCCAACGTTCAGCATCTGCCCCGAGCACGGTTACCTGCCGGGCGAGCACTTCACGTGCCCCATATGCGGAAAGCCCGCGGAGGTCTACAGCAGGGTCGTCGGCTACTACAGGCCGGTCCAGAACTGGCATCAGGGAAAGCAGGAGGAGTACAGGCAACGAAGGACCTACGCCGTCGCCGGCGCATGAGGCAGCCTCTCCCCATAGTCGGGCTTCAGAGGCTCAGCCTCATCGACTACCCGGGGAGGCTCTGCGCCACCGTCTTCACCGCCGGCTGTAACTTCCGATGCCCCTACTGCTACAACGTCGACATCGTCCTCCACCACCAGGGCCTCGACACCATACCCGAGCGCGAGGTCCTCGACCTACTCTACCGCAGGCGGGACTTCCTCGACGGCCTCTGCCTTGGCGGCGGGGAGCCCACCCTCCACAGGGCGCTGCCGGCGTTCCTATACAAGGTGAAGGCCCTAGGTGCCCTCGTCAAGCTCGACACCAACGGGTCGAGGCCGAGGATGCTGGGGAAGCTGATGGAAGACGGCCTCGTCGATTACGTCGCCATGGACGTGAAGGCGCCGCTGAGACGGTACCCCGAGGTGGTCAGGTACAAAGTCGATGTCGAGGCCGTGAAACGGAGCATCGGTCTCCTGAGGCGAGGGGACGTAGACCACGAGTTCCGCACCACCGTCGTCCCGGGGTTACTGGACGGAGACGACCTGGAGGAGATCGCTCGAGGCCTCAGCGGGTCGAAGCGCCACGTCCTCCAGGGGTTCAAGCCCGGCGTGACGCTCTGCCCCGAGTTCGCCGAGGTCGAGCCATACAGCACGGCAGAGATGAGGGCGTTCAGGGACAGGGTGACACCCTACTTCAGCGAGTGTGAGCTGAGGATCTGATAGGATGTCCTTCACAACTTCTCAAGAATCTGGAGAACCGTAACATTTCGCCGATTGCAATAGGTTTGGATGTACCCGCTGATCCAGGGCTTCATCCGCGACTCGTCTTGCAGCGCGCGATCAAATGTTGATTCACTGACAGAGGCGGTAAGAGTTTGATCCTCCATGAGTATGGCAAGGGAATCCGCGAGGATCAGCGACTCATCCAGCAGGGTACTGGGTTCGATCCCTGTCCTGTGGTCATGAGCCATAATCGCGTGGAGGCTTCTCTCGGGCAGCCTTCCCTTGAGCATCTCCGCAGCCGTGATCCCGTGTCTGTGCTTGTCGTCGCGAACTTGGTCGTAATCCAGATCGTGCAGGAGCCCGACGAGCCTCCATTCATCCTCGTCCTCGCGAAAAATCCCGGCCAAGGCTGTCATTATGTTGGAGACTAGGAGAGAAGGGAAAAATCTACTTGATCCCTCCATAAGTCCAAGGGCTTCTTTCCGGGTTATCGGAGACATCCATCTGATCAGCAAGGATTTGGGATTTAAATCGATTTCACAAGTTCCGGCTGGATATGTTCGATGGCCGGGAGACCGTCGGTTACGACCCATTTCCCGCAAACAATGCGCGTCTATTGCCGTTTTCATGAATATCTGAGGACGATAGGGGGGACCTCTTCGAGAGATTTGATGAAGAAGTCATGCTCAAAGTCTGGATATGCGCCGTCCCGTCTTATTAGGATGAATCTTAGTCCAGCCTTATAAGCGGCCTCCGCGTCGAAGGCGGAGTCACCTACCAGCCATCCGACATCCATCTGCAGCCTGGAGGCGGCTAGGTGGATCATTGCCGGATCCGGTTTCAGGCGTGGGGCATCGCTGCGTGAGACGACCGTGCGGAAGAAGCGGCTCAACCCTAAATTGGTGAGAATGTAGTCGGCGGCTGCAGCTGAGGTGTTGGTCACTATTCCCATCACGATGCCCCTGTCCAATAGCAGGGATAATGCATCTACGGTGTCGTGGTAGAGCACCGTCCGTCTGGCGGAACTCATGTCGTAGGGTCTCATAAAGGCCTCAACCTCGGCGCGCAGCCGTGCCTTCTCCTTACCGGCTAGGTTCTCATCCGCCCACTGGTAAGACCTGTTCCTGAGGATAGAAGATCTCACAACACCCGAGAGATTTTCTCTAGGAACGCCTAGGCTGAGGAGCTTCTCCTTGGTCTCCTTCCGGAGCCTCCCGAGGATCTCCGGCGACTTTTGGTAGGCCGACTCCACCAGGTTCCCCTCAAGGTCGAATAGAACGGCCTTCAAAAGATCAAGCCTCTGATCGTTGTGCAAACATTGTACAGGACAGATGGATGATTGATCCCTTCTCCATGGAGGTGGAAACGGTCAAGTCTCATCTAACGTCCCGATGATCTTTTCGGAAGCCCACTCGACGTACTCGTCGCAGTGGAACGCCCCCTGCTTCTTCAGCTCGTCGTAGCGCCTCCTGCCCTCCTCGGTCCTACGGTCCACTCCGAGAAGGTCCATACAGTTCACCGATCCGAACTTCCTCTCGAAGGAGGCCAGGAACCCTTGGGCCAGCTCCCTGAGCCGAGCCCTCCTCTCTTGGAACTCGTCGGGGGCCTCGTTTCCCTCGGTTCCATAGAGGAGCCCAAGGGCCGTGACGGCACCGCTCACCGCCCCGCAGGCGCTGCCCCATCCGGCCACGCCGCCGCCGAAGCCTGAGATGATCCTCATTACGGCAGGGTCAAGCCCCGGGAGGGGAGCGCGATCGTTGATCCTGAGGAGGGTGCTCTCCGCGCAGTTGAACCTCAAACCTTTCTTCGATATCATGCCCAGGCTCTATTTGATCACGCCTTTGAAAAAGGTAGTGGGTTCAAAGGTGGGGTGCTCACCCCAGACCGAGCAGGAGGATCACCATCGGCGTCACCGTCACCTCGACGAGGGCGGAGAACAGCAGCAGGGGCACTATCCTCCAGATGAAGAGCCGCAGCGCCCTGCCGAGCTCGGCCCTGAGACCTCCCCTGCCCCTGAGGCGATTTATCAGCTGGTATCCGAGGGCCATGCCCGCGGCCGAGCTGAGGAGGATCGTCGGGATCTCGATGACCCCGTGGGGGATGAGGGCTGCCGCCGTGAACGTGAGCCCCCGCTCCATGGCGATGCTGTGGGAGAACCAGCCTACGATGAACCCGTTGAGGACTGTGAAGAAGAGGGAGGGGGCGCTGAAGAGGACGCCTAGCACCATCCACAGGAAGCTCTTGAAGACGTTGTTGGCGAATATGAAGAGGAAGAGCATAGGGAAGCTCAGGCTCTCCACGTCGGGGAAAGACCCCATCACCTCCTCCAGCAGCTCGCCCGGTATCCTATCCCCAAGGTGGAAGCCCATGACGAGGGAGAAGGTGAAGAGGAGGAGGCAGATCGTGAAGAGGGGGCGCAGGCCCCAGACGTAGTCCGAGTACCTGCCGAAGACGAGCGTTACCACTCCAGGCGGACGATGCCCCGAGGCGACCTCGGTCAACGGCCTCCCCCCGCCCGTCTCCTGGCCGCGATGATATCCCGGGCCAGCACCGTCCTCCTCCGCTCCCGCTGCGCGTTGGCGACGGCCTCCTCGGCGATCCTTGAGCCGTATTCGCCGATGACGCGCCTGAGCTCCTCGCTCGCCTCCTCGCTGACCCTGAGGTCGGCGTACCTCTTGATGAGCCTCCGCATAGGCGCCAACGTGAACTCCTCAGCCACCGACCATCCACCAACCAGATTTAAGAGGACAACTGCCTATTTTAGTTTCCGCAGATATGCTCAACCTCATTCTGGTCGAAGCCGCCCTGGAGATCGTTCCCCCCGGCATTCAGCACCACCCCTCGGTGAGGAGGGACGCAAAGAGGCGGGGGAAGAGGCCAGGGGAGATCCTGCTAGACCGGAGCCTACACCACGCCGCCATGAGGGGACTGCCCAATGCCCTCAAACGCGGGAGGCCCGATATCGCCCACTTCTGCCTCCTGGAGGCGCTTGGCTCGCCGCTGAACCGGGAGGGGGGACTCAGGGTCTGGGTCCACACAGTCGGAGGCCAAGCAATCGAGGTAGCGCCTGAGGTCAGGCTGCCGAGGGACGGCAACCGGTTCAAAGGCCTCATGGAGCAGCTGTTCGAGGAGGGGCGGGTACCGCCTCAGGGAGGGAAGGCCCTGCTGTCGCTCCGCCGGATGAGCCTGGCCGAGCTCATGGAGGAGATCGACCCCTCCCTCGCCGTCGCCCTCACGAGCCACGGGAGGCCCGCGGCCCTGGAGGAGGTATGCGGCAGCCTAGCGGGGGAGGGGAACCCCGCGGTCCTCATCGGCGCCTACCCGTCCGGTCCGATGGAGGAGGAGACTCTATCCCTCGCCGACGATGCAGTGAGCATCTACCCAGAGGCGCTTGAGGCGTGGGTCGTCACATCCCGCCTCATTTACGCGTTCGAACGCGCTCGAAGACCGGTCTCCCAGACGTGATGAGCGCGGATGCGCCAGCTGGGATTCACATCTCACCGATCATCCCGAAAGCAGAAAAGATGTTTTTCAGGTTTTTAACGCCTGGGAGTTCCGTTTCTGACGGGGGAAAAGAAGGTTCGGGCTGGGTTTAGTGCCCCGGTATCTTGAACTTCTTCCATTTACCCCAGTCTGGGTGCGGTCTGGACCATTTTTTCCGCCATCCGCTGATCTCACTGGGAGGCTCGATTCCTAGGATTCCGTGGCTGATATCGTCGATCGATTCCTCGGCGGCCTCCAAGAGCGCCTCTGCATCGTCCGTGTTGCCCTCCC
>Ga0209121_10001768_pt1 | contig 22596 bp, 13 predicted proteins | sample Cruoilmetagenom3_FD_187292 | JGI IMG/M metagenome (GOLD analysis project Ga0209121, IMG submission 187292) | Oil polluted marine microbial communities from Coal Oil Point, Santa Barbara, California, USA - Sample 3 (SPAdes) (version 2) | ecosystem: Environmental > Aquatic > Marine > Oil seeps ... | reverse complement strand
GGGGGGGGGTACCTGTTCCTCGCCACGCGGCAAGGCATCGTCAAACGGGTGGCGCTGGCCGATCTGCCCGGTGTGAGCGGCGAGCCGTTCGCGGTCGTCGGGGTAGAGGACGGAGACACGCTCGGGTGGGCAGCGGTGACGACGGGAGAGGATCAGGTGCTGCTGGTCACCGCCGCCGGCAGGGCCATCCGTTTTAAGGAAGAGACGGTGCGGCCAATGGGATTACCTGCTGGCGGCATGCTGGGCGTCAAACTGGGCGGCAAGGGGGATCGCACGGTGGGGCTGGCGGTGGTTCGCCCCCGCTCCGACCTCCTGGTGGTGGCGGAAGACGGGCGGGCCAAACGGACACCGCTGAGCGAGTATCCCACCCAGGGCCGCTATGGGCAGGGGGTGATCACCGCTCGCTTCGCCACGCCCGGGGTGAGCCTGGCCGGGGCTGACGTGGTGCAATCTGGCGATCCGGTGGTACTGATCACCAAGAGAGGGGCGGCCAAAACCATCCGCGCCCGCTCCGCGCCGCGGATGGGCCGGCAGGCCCAGGGGAAGCCAGTCATAGCGCTGCGAGGACAGGACACCGTAGTAGATGCTTTTACGCCACCTCCCCGGCTGGGGTGGGCAACAAAGCAATGAACAATGAACAATGAAGAATGAACAATGAGCAATGAGCAATGGACAATGAGCAATGGACAATGAGCAATGAGCAATGAGCAATGAGCAATGAACAATGAGCAATGAGCAATGAACAATGAGCAATGAACAATGAGCAATGAACAATGAACAATGAGCAATGAACAATGAACAATGAACAATGAGCAATGAGCAATGAGCAATGGACAATGAGCAATGGACAATGAGCAATGGACAATGGACAATGAGCAAATGAAGCAATCGAGGAGGATTAAGGATGGCCTATCGGGATACCTGGGCAGTCTGTCAGCAGTGTGGGCAGAGGTTCATCTTCAGAGTTGAGGACCAGCGCCAGCAGGCAAAGCAGGGCAAACAGATCACAGCGCCGGAGTTGTGCCCTGCCTGCCGGGCCAAGGCGCGACCCCGCGCAGAGCGCCACCCTCAACCGAGCATTAAGCCCGAACCGAGGCCGCAGACCAGGCGGGAGCCCAAGCCGTCGGCGGTGCTTGAGCCTGGACCGCACGAGGGTACCGTCAAATGGTACGACAGCGAGAAAAGATACGGCTTCATCATCCATCCCAGCGGCGAGGAGATTTTCTTCCACCGCAGCGGCATCGCGCCGGGGGAAGAGCCACACTTTCCCGACGGTACACGGGTGACCTACCTCATTGAACAAACCGAGAAGGGGCCCCAGGCGGTGGATGTGGCACGGGTGAACGCGCTGGAAGAGTAGAGAGCGGGGGCCCATCGGATACCGGCGGGCTAAGCAGTATTGATTTTCCACCCCCGTTCTGCTTCGAGAGATCCCGGTATCCCCAATACTTGCTCCTACGCCAGCCAGTGGTATAATATGCCCCATCCCCGAAAAGGAGCGTGCCATCAATGGAGGGCATCCTGGAGAGAATCCCCACCTACCTGACTATTGTATCCGCCATCTGTGGGGGAGTGACCATTGCGCTACTAGGCGGGATAGCGATTTGGACTTTCCGCGATATTCGCGCTCGTTCTCGCGACTTTCTGGCGCAGATACTGGCCACGTTGTTGGTAATCGTGGTGCCCATCATCGGGCTGGTGGTGTACTTGATGCTCCGCCCGCGAGAGACGCTGGCGGAGGCATACGAACATTCCCTGGAACAAGAGGCCCTGCTGCAGGCGATAGAAGAGCCGGAGATCTGCCCTGGGTGTGGGCAGCGAGTCAAGAGCGACTACCTGTACTGTCCGGCCTGCCACACTCGGCTCAAGAGGGCTTGTCCGGAATGCGGCCGCCCACTCCATCTGCGCTGGTCCATCTGTCCCTACTGCGGCACAAGCGCCGCACCGCAGGCGCTCGAGCCCGTGCCCCTCTCAAAGCCGGAGACCGCTCCGCCGGAAGACGCAATGTCTGAAACGTGATGTGTGTGGTACGTGATGCGTGTGAGCACTCTTCACGCTTCCTCGTTCTCACCCACCACGTGAACCTCGAGCATATTGGTCCCCCCGCCGCCGAAGGGAATACCCGCCGTCAGCACCACCGGGTCACCCCAGGCCGCCACACCTTTCTCACATGCTGACCGCATCATCACCCGCATCATCTCATCAGTGGTCTTGAACTCCGGCACCAACACAGGTTCCACGCCCCACACGAGCATCAACCGGAACAGCGTCATCCGACTGGGCGTCACGGCCACGACAGGGACAGATGGACGATGACGCGCCACCATACGCGCCGTCATACCTGACATCGTCGCGGTGATGATTGCCCTGGCCCCCACTTCGCTGGCGATTTCAACCGCCGCACAACTGATGGCCTCCGTGACAGTCCCATGCCTATGATCACCGTCCCCCGTGTGTAGCAGTCGCCCGCGGGGCAAATGTGCCTCTGCGTTGGCGCAAATCGTCGCCATCGTCTCCACTGCCTCAATCGGGTACCGGCCCACCGCTGTCTCGCCTGAGAGCATTACCGCATCAGTGCCATCCAGGATGGCGTTGACAATGTCCGACGCCTCCGCTCGCGTCGGGCGTGGGTTCTCGATCATCGTCTGGAGCATCTGCGTGGCGGTGATGACTGGCTTGCCGGCCTGATTGCAGGCACGAATGATGTGCTTCTGGTGAAACGGCACTTCCTCGGCGGGTGTCTCCACCCCCAGGTCGCCCCGGGCGACCATGACGCCATCGGCCTCGGCCAGGATCTCGTCGAAGACGGAGAGCGCCTCGGGTTTCTCGATCTTGGCGATGATGGAGGTACCGGCACCTCTGTCCCCCAGGAACTGCCGCAGCTCGCGCACATCGGCCGGACGGCGGACGAAGGAGAGCGCAAAGAAGTCCACTCCCTGTTTTAGTGCGAACAGGGCATCCTCTCGATCCTTGGGCATGAGGGCAGGAAAGCGGAGCATTGCGCCGGGGACATTGATCCCCTTGTGAGAGGTGAGTTGACCACCCGCGACCACGCGACACTTCAAGCAGCCTTCACTAGCCTGCACAACGACCAACTCCAGGCGTCCGTCATCCAGCAGCACGGTCTGACCAGGCCGCAGATCTCGTAATAACTGCGGGTGGGGCACGGGTATCTCATCCGTCGCGCCCGGCTGGAGACGCGACGTCAGCGTCACCACAGCCCCCTCGCGCAGTTCGACCGCCTCACCCTCAATCTCACCCACACGCAACTTAGGCCCCTGCAAGTCAGCGATGATGGCCACTAGCCGGCCTTCTTCCTCCGCAACCTGCCGCAGGGTGGCAATAGACTGAGCATGAGTGGCGTAGTTGCCGTGGGAGAAGTTGATGCGTGCCACATTCATCCCAGCCCGCATCAGATCACGCATCGCTTCGGGCGAACTGGAGGCCGGCCCAATGGTGCAGACAATCTTAGTACGCGGCATCTCACTCTTAGCCTCTATCACATCACGAACGCAACTCTATGGCCCGGTCAGGGCCAACTCGTATTCACCCACATCGCCATCGTCGTAGCCCCGCGCGATGATGCGATAGGTGCCGCCCAGCGGCAACTCGAACGCGGAGAGTTCGGCGTTGGAGTCCCCACCGCTGTCATCGTCGGTCATGACCCGCATGCCATCGGGCGCGAACAGCTCGAGGTAAGCATCCATATCCTCGGTCACAGTGGTCATAGAGATGGTGACCACGTCACCCTCCTCACCCTCAAATAGCCAGTGATGGCGCGTGCCGGGCTCCAGAGTGGCGCTCATCGTCTCACCGTAGGTGAGAATACCCTCGATCACCATCTCCGTCCGCTCCAACGTGAGCCCGTATGCTCCGGCTGCACCGAACATGCCAGCGCCAGCGACTATGCGATAGACACCGTCGGCTGGCAGTTCATAGTACTCGACGAGAGCGTTCAACCCCTCGCCACTGTCATCGTCGTCGGTGAGTGCAATGCCGTTGGGGCCGTACAACTCAAGATAGCAGTCCAGATATTCATCCAGGGCATTCATCGCAATCGTGACCACGTCTCCCTCTACACCCTGGAAGAACCACCCGTGCTGCGCATTTTCTGCCAGCGTCTCCTCGACCATCTGTCCGTACTCGATCACCTCGCCGGATGGCTCTTCGACAACCTCAAGGCTGAGAACATAGTCACCTGCACCGCTGTAGGTCAGAGCGTGGATCGTGTAAGTACCGGAGGCAGCCACGGGGAAGTCTACGATAAGGGCATTGTAACCCTCGCCACCGTCATCATCTTCGGCGATGATAACCCCATCCTCGTCGTAGAGTTCCAGGTAGGGGTCCAAAGCATCAAGATCAGCGGCGTCCAGTCGAATGGTGGCGTATCCCTCTTCTTCCGCCTCAAAGTACCAGATGTCCACACCGGCAGGGGGCAGGGCACCCTTCACCATCTCCCCTGACCGGATCGGTCCTCTTTCCACAGGCTCCGGCAACTCTGGCGGGAAGAACACCAGGCTGGCGAACATATCCTGAAAGATCGGCGCGTAAGAGAGCCAGTCGGCCTCCGGTGATGTCCCAAACCCAAAGCCAACCACTTCCTCACCCACAGCAGCGATTATGTAGCCGTGCAATTGAGCGTCGTCCCACTCGTCGGTCCAACTTGCCTCAACGCCAACGCCGGGTATCTCGCCGAAGGTCCAGGTCTCGATCTCCCCGATTTCGGATCCTCCCTCCCCGCCCAGAAGACCCTCCAACATACCATTCAGCAGATCCTCCGCCGTCTCGTCTGGCCCGAATTCCAGTTCTGTCTCCCCAGGACTGACCGTCATGACCGCGAGCATCGGCCCCTCCACCGGAGCAAGGTACTCCAACATCTCTTCGTTTTCGGCGAAATAGACGCTCCCATCCTCGGCCTCGTACATCCAGTCCGCCCGATAGAGAATACTGAAGCCCGCCAGAGGATCGGCATACATGCTCATCTCTCTTGGTGGAGGTTCCTGGGTCGGGGTCAATGTGGGCGCCTCGGTGGGCTCCAGGGTCGGTGTCAATGTGTACACCTCAGTGGGCTCCAAGGTCGGCGCGACCTCGCTCACTGGGGTATGAGTTGGCCCTGGCTGGGGCACAAGCGGACAGACGCCGCATCCCAGTCCCGCCAAAAGCAGCATCAGCCCTGCTACTCCGGTCAGCCATAAGGTTCGTCGGTCAGTCATTTGTGTCTCCTTTCGCTCTCTGCCTAGCGTCGTAGATTAGTGAAGGTCGCCATTCACCCGATCACCTTAGACAGAAACACGCTCACCTTCACAATCTCTATCCCCTGATAACTTCCCAGGTCAAGCAAATGATGATCACCACTGACGATGAAGTTCGCTCGCCCTTCCAATGCACATTCCAGGAACTTGTTGTCCGATGGATCCGCCTTAACAACATTCAGCCGCAGAGTGGGCGCAACTACCTCAGATAGCCCGCCTATTTCCTTGTACCACTCATACGCTTCCTCATCAGAGTAGCCGAAGTAGTCCCGTAACACCCGCGTAATCTCGAACAGAATTTCAAGGGAGGTGATGTGGACAAACATTCTGGCCTGGGCAGCCTCCAATAACTGGCGTGGCTTTCCATGCTCCCAGTTGATACCTGAGACCCAAACATTGGTGTCATTCGTCGCTCGCAGCATGCTTCTCTTCCCTCACCACTTCGACGCTCTGAGCGACGATGCGCATCACTTCATCATCCGTGAGCGTGTCATAAGCGACACCTCGCTCAGCGCACCACTGGCGAAAGCGACGCTGTGATCGTTCATATAGGCTTTCTCGTGCCTCCGTCCGGCTCATCCATGAGAGCCGCTGATCCACACGCTCGATGGCAGCCAGAGCCTCCTGCAGTTCCTGTCCCCGCACTCCACTCTTGACCAGCATGCGGATGTAACTCTCCCTCAGCCAATCCGCCTTCTCCAGTTCCTTGAAACGCGCCATCACCGTGCCCGCTGGCGACGTCATCTCCACGTGTCCATCCTTATACACCCGCACGTACCCACTGAAGCGGTCGTTGTAGATGGAAACGATGACACCGCTGTCAGGGGCAATCTCTCTCAGGTCTGTCACACGGTACATATCCATTTCACCACCTCCTACGTTGAATCACAAACTGTCACCAGAGGCACTTCAAGTCGGGGACCGTAGATTCGTGAAGGCCGCCACACCCGCGTATACGGCCTGTTCACCTAGTTCCTGCTCGATGCGCAGCAATTGGTTGTACTTGGCGACGCGGTCGGAGCGACAGGGCGCACCGGTCTTGATCTGCCCGGTGTTCAGCGCCACCGCCAAGTCAGCGATGGTGGTGTCTTCTGTCTCGCCGGAGCGATGGGAGACGACGACCGTCCAGCCGGCCCGCTGCGCTATCTGCGCAGCAGCGATGGCCTCCGTGAGTGTCCCAATCTGATTAACCTTGCACAGGAGCGAGTTGCAGGCCCGCAAGCCAATCGCCTTCTGCACCCGCTCGATGCTGGTCACCAACAGATCGTCACCCACGATCTGGATACGGTCACCCAGCCGCTCCATCATCAGCGCCCAACTGTCCCAGTCGTCCTCGGCCAGCCCATCCTCAATGCTGACAATGGGATACTTCTCCACCCAATCGGCGTAGAACTCGACCATCTCCGCGCCGGCGAGCGTGCGGCCCTCTTTCTTGAGAAGATACCGCCCATCCTCAAAGAACTCGCTGGCGGCTGGGTCAAGCGCAATGCGGATCTGCTCATCGGGTTTGTAGCCGGCCTTCTCGATGGCTTCCAGGATGACCTCGATGGCCTCCTCGTTCGCCTTGAGACTGGGCGCGAAGCCCCCCTCGTCCCCGACGCCAGTGGAGTACCCTTTGGCCTTGAGGACAGATTTGAGCACGTGGTAGACCTCGCTTCCCCAGCGCAACGCCTCAGCGAAGGATGATGCGCCCACCGGCACAATCATAAACTCCTGCAGGTCAGGGCCGTCTACCGAGTGCTTGCCACCGTTGAGGATGTTCATCATCGGCACCGGCAACACGTGGGCGTGCACACCGCCAACGTAGCGGTACAACGGCATCTGGAGCGCGTTGGCCGCCGCGTGGGCCACAGCCAGCGAGACGCCCAGGATGGCGTTGGCCCCCAGTTTCTCCTTGTTGGGTGTGCCGTCCAGTTCCAGCAGTCGCGCATCAATCCCGGCCTGATCGGTGGCGTCCCAGCCGAACAACTCGTCGGCGATGACGCCGTTGACGCTGGCGACCGCCTGGAGCACACCTTTACCGTTGTAACGCCCCTTATCGCCGTCGCGCAATTCCAGCGCCTCGTGAACGCCGGTGGAAGCTCCGGAGGGGACGGCAGCCCGTCCCCAGGCTCCTCCTAGCAACATCACCTCCACTTCAACAGTGGGGTTCCCCCGCGAATCCAGAATCTCGCGGGCAACAATGACATCAATCTCAGTCTCGATCATTATTCCTCCTCAATGTTCCTTCGTCCGCCGATGCGGCAGGGGCGACGTATTCTACGGATGATGCTCCAACAACGGCGGGTGGCTTGCGGGATGTAAAACCTCACTCACCGAGATGTGCTGCTAAGAATGCGTCGCCCCTACGCCAACTCCATCCCCTCATACAGCCGTTCGAAGTCGAAATGCTCGGCCAGCAGCGCCTCGAACTGCTCCAGTTTGGCCGTCTGGCCCAACCGTGTCTTGCCGAATACTCGCTCGATGGCCTCTACCGTCTCCATGGTATTTCCACGCACCAAAAGCACTGGCACACCGACCTCCTCGGCGCGACGCAACACCTCAGGCACGGGCCGCAGATGACCGGTCAGAACTAGACACTTGACTGCCGTCTCCAGCGCTACCAGTTGCATGTCGGCCCGGTCGCCGCCGGTGATCACCGCCTTGGTCCCGGGTATACGTCGTATGCGCGGAAGGGCCTGTTCCACGCTCATCGCCCCAACCACCAGATGCTCGATCAGTTCGTCTCTCTTCTCCGGCAGGGCCAGGAATTCACCCTTCAGCACGTCCGCCAGTTCGCCCACGCTGATGGCCTGCAGCTGCTGGCACAGAGGCAGCGCGCACAGCAGCGGGATGTCATGCGACTCCAGATAGGGACGGGCGACATTGACGACAAACTCCATCTCCTCATCGGGCACTTTGTTGATCATCACCCCCAGCAGCCGTTCGCCCAGCCGCAGTTTGGCAACCAGACAGTCGTCCAGCAGCGACATCCGGTCGTAGAAATACGTCACGGCCAGCGCAGGTATGTCCAGCGCCTCCGCCACGACCGGCGTACCCAATCCCACGCTGAACCCTTCCCTCGCCGATGCCCCGCCTTCCAGCAGCACGACGTCCTTGCCCGCGCTCACGCGCTCAAAGGCCGCCTTGACCTGCGCCAGCAGATCGGGAGGCGCTTTAGCGGTGAGTGCCTGCAGCAACAACTTTTGGGTCAGCACGACGCCGACCAGATCGCACGGGTCTTCGGACAGCCCAAGCGTCCGCCGCACGAAGTCGGCATCCTCATCCGCCACCTGGCCGCCGGACTGCCAGGGCTGCGTGCTCAGCGGCTTGAGGTAGCCGACCTTGTAGCCACCGGCCTGCAGTCGCCGGCCCAGCCCCAGACAGAGCGCCGTCTTGCCGCTGAAGGTATGCAGGGAAGTTACGTACAATGCTTTCATCTGCCTCTCCTCACTTTCCAGTGCATTTAAGACGCCAACACCAGCCGCATGTCAATCGCCATCGCCCCGCGCCCCTCTTCGAAGACTATCAGCGGATTGATGTCCAGTTCCACGATCTCGGGGAAATCCGTCACCAACTGGCTGATCCGCAGCAGTGCATCCACCATCGCCTCGTGGTCGGCTGGCGGCTGGCCCCGGATGCCCTCCAGCAGAGGGTAGGAGCGAATCTCGCGCATCATCTCCTCCGCCTCCTGGCGGCTGAAGGGGGCCACGCGAAAAGCGACGTCTTTCAGCGCCTCCACGTAGATGCCACCCAGGCCGAAGGCGACCAACGGCCCGAACTGCGGATCGCGGCTCATCCCCACCAGCACTTCTCGACCGCCCGGCACCATCTGCTGCACCAGGCAGCCCCATAAACGCGCGCCCGGCACGTAGCGCCCAGCACGATAGGTGATGAGGTCGAACGCATCCCGCACGTCGTCAGGCGTACTCAGGTCCAACTTGACGCCTCCCACGTCAGTCTTGTGCAGAATGTCGGGCGAGGCGACCTTGAGCACGACCGGATAACCAATCTCCTCCGCAATCTCGACTGCTTCCTCGGGTGTCTTAGCCAGACGTGATTCGGGGATAGGAAAACCGTAGGCTTCCAGCACCTCCCGCGCCTCGGCGTCACCGATGGAGACGCGCCCCTCCGCCCGCACGCGGTCGAACAATTCCCGCACGGGCTGAGTACAGACATCGCACGGCTGCACCTCGAAGATAGGCCGCTCCCGCTCGCGCCGGTATGCACTCATCGCCGCCAGCGCTGCCGCCGCCCGCTCGGGGAAGGGGTAGTTGGGTATGCCATATCGTCGCAGCACCTCTACCCCGGCTTCTATGCGCGCCTCCCCCATGAAGCAGCCCAGAACCGGCTTGTCCGTCTCCTGAGCCATCCGGCCCACTGCATGGGCGGTCTTCTCGATCTCCGTCATTGCCTGAGGAGTGACGATCACGATCAGCCCATCCACGTTCGGGTCGGTCAGCACCAGGTGGGTGGCGTGCTCATACCGGTCGGCCAGCGCATCCCCCAACACGTCCACCGGGTTGGCCGCGCTCGCAGCGCCCGGCAGATAGGCCTCCAGCGCCTCCACCGTCTCACGGCTGAGACGCGGGATCTCCAGTCCGGCGTGTTCGAGCGCGTCGGTGGCCAGGATACCCGGCCCACCAGCGTTGGTGACGATGCCGATGCGGTCGCCCTTCAGAAGCGGCTGGTAGGCAAGAGCACGTGCATAGTCAAAGAGTGCCTCCATCGAAGTAGCGCGGATAACACCTGCCTGCCGGAAGGCCGCCTTGTAGGCCGCCTCAGAGCCGGCCAGACTGCCCGTGTGCGATGACACCGCCCGCGAGCCCGATTTGGTCACGCCGGACTTGACTGCCACCACCGGCTTGTTCCGCGTGACCTTCCGCGCCACCCGGATGAACTTCTGCCCATCGGGCAACCCCTCAACGTAGATGAGGATCACCCGCGAGGCCGGATCATCGCCCCAGGCCTCCAGCAGGTCAATCTCGCTCACGTCGGCCTTGTTGCCCAGACTGGCGAATTTGGAGAAGCCGATGCGACCGGCCATCGCCATATCCAGCACCGCCGTGCCCAACGCACCCGACTGAGACATGAAAGCGATGGGGCCACTGGGAGGCATACCAGCGGCGAAGGTCGCGTTGAGCGGGGTACCGGTGTCAATCACGCCCAGGCAATTGGGGCCGATGAGGCGCAGGCGGTACTTGTGGGCAATCTCCACCAGTTCCATCTCCCGCTCCAGCCCCTCGCGCCCGGCCTCACGGAAGCCAGCGCTAATGACGACGACAGCCGGAATTTCCTTCTGCCCGCATTGCTCCAGTGCAGCCGGCACAAAGCGGTAGGGGATGACGATCACCGCCAGATCCACCGGATCGGAGATGTCCAGCACCGAGGGGTACGCCTTCAGCCCCAAGATTTTATCGGCTTTGGGGTTGACCGGGTAGAGACGGCCCTGATAGCCGCCTTGCTTGAGATTGGCCAGCACCGCGTAGCCCAACTTATCAGGGTCGCGGGAGGCACCGATAACGGCGACGGATTGAGGACGGAAGAATACGTCGATGATGTCCAGTTCCGGCTTCCGGCGCAGTAGACCGCGTACTATGTCGTTGTTGAAATTCTCATCAACGGCCAGCCGGAGCATAGATTGAGCCTTTCAAACCTTCCGGTATAGTACGACGTGCTAGCAGACGGTCTCGTACACCGTACGGGTCGAATCGGGCCTCATTTTGTTCCCGTATGTAAGCCGCTTGCTGCTGCCGCTGACGCAAATATGCTCCTACCTCCGAACGCCGCCGTAGATAGTAACTAATCACAGCATACACATCAGCCAAACGCAAAGATGGATACTGATATACAATCTCCTCGGCCGTTGCCCCGTCATTAAAGGCGGCCACAATCGTATCCAGTGTCACACGAGTCCCACCAACGCGCACAACACCATCGGCGTCTGTCTCCAAGGGGCTCGGTTCGGTCGCAATTACAAGAGTCATAGCACTCACCTCCGCTTACTGACAACCTTCTCGCAGAGCGCCGCTCCTCATGCTCAGCCAGATGTACGTAACTCCCCAGGTCAAACCAGGCCTGCTCTCCCCGCACGTCGGTGGCGGTAGGCATCAGCACCGCGTAACGCTCGAACGCCTCGGCGATGTTTAGGCGCGTTCCCCTCAGGCAGAGTTTGTTCCAATGGTACACGAAAAGGGAGGATTTGACAAGCAGCGGTGCCAACTGCCAAGAAGCGTTTCGCGCTTCTGGGACGCAAAGTGCGACGGTTGTATCTCAACGCGACGCTGGCGGGATAGCCCACGGCGGCAAGCGCAGCGGAGAGCCGGGGAGCGCCGGTGTCGAAAGTTGCGTCTGCGAGCCACTCTCATCGCCACTCACCAGGTAAAGCGGCAGGTACAGCACGTACCCCTGCCCAAAGGCGTACTCGCCCAACCGCTGGATACAGGTGCTCAGCCGGTTCACCTCCGGCAGGTGCTGCCGCGCCGGGCAGACCACACGCTGCCAACGTTCGCCCTCCATCAGGCGGTACAGGCCCAAGGCATCCTCATCCAATCCCGCCACGTCTGTGTCTGTATACTGCCAGGTGATGGTAATCGGAAGAAGCGGGGTCAGCGACACCGGCTGCCCACCCCGATACGAGGCCAATGCAAAAGCGGTGACGCCAATCGGAGGGCCGGGCGGCAATTCAGACGTCGCGCGAGGCACAAACCATATCTCCGTAGATGCCGTCACCGTCCCGGCCGGGAACAGGAACGCCAGGTGGCCGCCGGTCGAGGTCAGCACAGCAGCAGCATCGGGTTGCAGCATAGTTGTGACGACGACAGGGATCACCATCTCAATCCGATTGTTGCTCTCGTCCCGCTCATCCACAGCACCGTCACTATCTACCTCCAGCGCCAGGCGGTAGAAATCGCCGCTCAAAGTGGGCAGAGCCAATTCCTCCACGACGGTTACCTGAGCGCCAGAGCCGATGGTCGGAATGGGGAAACGCTGAGCGGACAGAAGCAGAGTGCCCTGAGTGTCGCTCAGGTAGAGTGTACCCGAAACAGGCGGTGAGGGCCACGATCCACCGTTGGCCACCGTCAAGGTGACACCCAGCGCGCCGCTCAGGGTTCCCGGTGGTTGTATGCTCCAGACCGTCGCCGAAACCAGCAAGTCGGGCCGGGCGTCCACGGTGGCTGTGAAGGTGTTGTTCCAGCATCGTGGGTCGGCTAGCGCCTGGGCCGGGTCGGCAATGAGCGACACATCGTACACTCCGGGCTGGGTGAGCACGAGCGTCGGGAGCGGCAGCAGGCCAACGTCCTCCTCATACCGGCCGGACACATCCTGCGTGGCCTGGAAACCCAGCAAGGGGGAAGCGATGACCACGCCAGTCGCCCGCACCTTGCCCAGGTTGGCGACGGCTCCCGTCACCGGGAGGGTGACGGTCAGCGCGTCGTAGGGCACAGTTGGGATGAGGTGCTTGAGCGGGTCAAGATTGATCCACAGTTGGGCCGCCAAGTCGGTGTACTGCGCGTCGGCCAGGGCGGCGGTGTAGTCGGCGTAGGCCTGCCCCATCGGGGAGATCTGCTGGGGGTCACTGTGAAACAGGTAGCCGTTGTAGTATTGGTCGTCGGAAAGGCTGTACCAGGCCCAGGCTTGCACCAACCGGTAGTCGTCGCCGGGATAGCCAACGTCCAGATAAGTCTCATTGAGAAACAGGTCAAAGGTCTGGGTCATAAAATGGCTCACGCGGACGGGGGGAAAGGTGTGCCCGTCCTCATCGGCGAACCAGTCCGGCCATAGCACGCCGTACTCACTGATGATCAGAGGTTTGTCCTGTTCCCCTTTATCCTTCATCCACTGGCGGAAGGCGATGAGATTATTGCGGAACTCGTCCACGTTGTCACCGTCGCGGACAGGATAGTCAACGCCACAACTGGGGTCCACTCCCGGCGGCGTGCTGCCCCCCCAGGAGCCATACACCTCGCGCAGGATGAAGGCGTGGATGTTCCACACGTCCACCGGCATCGTCTCGCCATAGGCCTGCTGATACGTGTCCCACACAATATCCAGGTACTCCAGCCGGCAGGGAGTGGGCTGGACGATGCCGCCGTTGGCGATGAGAGCGGTGAGGTCAAGTCCTTTGACGTACGTGTATAAGTCGTGATAGACATGGGCGTAGACGTCGGGGTAGATGGGATCGCCCTGGTAAAGGGAATCCGGCTCGTTGCTCATAAGCCACAGAGAGCCCGGATGTGCAGCGGCAATCTGGGCGATGACCTCCCGGCTGGGGCTCACCGTCACCTGTGCCGGATCGTGGGGGTCGGAGCCGGCGTGAAAGCGGATCAGCCGTATGTAAGTTAGGCCGTCGGGATGGGACGGGTTGAGACTGGTGGTCCAATTGCTGTACCAGCCAGCGTGGAGCAGCGCGACGTCGTAGCCGGTCAGTGCGCCGCTATCGAAGCCAAAGCGATCGCGGTGGTTGGCATAAGGGGGCAGGAAGTGGTGACCGGAGTGCAGAGTGCGCAACGGGGCCGTCGGTGCGGCTAGTGAGACGATGAGACCGACCGCCACAGCGAGCAACAGGCCCAAGGCTAAGGGTAAAGCCAGCTTTTTCATCCGAATCTCTCTTTGCAACGCCCCTCCGCAGATAGGCCATATCATACCAGAACGCAGGCAGAGCGCAAGGGTGCCGGAGCAACCGCCCTGAACGACTATACCTGTACCTGGAGGAGTCAGGCGTCTATCTCGCCAGCGGAGAAAGCGAAGAGCCACTGGCGGGTTGCCAGTGGCTCTTCGATCTTGTACCTACTGCCGTTTGGCGTTGAGGTTACGGGGAACTCCTGTAGATGATCGGCAGATAGAAGTGATAACCGACGACGACATCAACTTCGTCGATGGCCTTGTGGCCATAGTTGTCCACGAGCTCAACCCTTGCCTGGAAGACACCGAACCGGCCGTAGACGTGACCGGCCTCTGGACCGGCGCTCACTACGAAGGGCGAGCCATCGCCAAAGTCCCAGCGATACTGCACCGCCTCCGGTTGCCCAGGCAACGACAACGTACCCCTCGCCGTCCTCACGGTGCACCTCCCAGACGTCGAGCCGTCTGGCCAGAGCACGCAGGTCTGCGGGGCTGCTGAAGGGGATGCGAAGGACGAGGGGAGGCTGCTGAGTGGGCGGCGGGGGCTGGGCGTGGGATTGATGCAGAATGACTGGTAGATAGAAACGATAGGGTGTCACGGTGAACGTAAGGACATCCTGAAAGCCAAGTCCCACGCTAGCCGTGACGACAGCCTGGCCGCTCTGCGTGCTGCTGAACGTCGTGGTGACCTGTCCCCCGTGCGTGGTGGCGGCTTGAGGATTCACATTGCCCAGACCGGCGAGGAATGTCACCGTGAGCCCATCAGGGACCGGCTGGCTCTGGCTGTAGGTCACGGTGGCCGTCAGGGCGGCGCTTTCACTGCCTACCAGGATTGAGAGGCGATCCGAAGTGAGGTCTACCTGAGGCTGTACGAGATGTAGAATGCTGGCCTGCGCGTCAATACGGCCCCAGCCCGTGCGCTGATCCCAGCCTGGGGTGTAGACGTCGTGAGCCGTGCTGGTGATGACGTGAGTGACCTGGTCCACGGTCAGCGCGGGCTGCAACGACCAGAGCAGGGCTGCCAGGCCGCTGACGTGGGGTGTCGCCATTGAGGTGCCGCTGTTGAAGTAGTAAGACCCCGACCTATTGGCACTGAAGATGTCCACGCCAGGGGCTGTCACGTCAACCTCCGGGCCGCGGTTGCTGTACGACCAGGGGCTATCGTTGTCCGTCGTCGCGGCGACCGCCAGCACCTCCGGCAAAGCAGCCGGATACTCGACCGGCGCAGGCTGAAACTTGTTGTTTCCAGCAGCCGCCACGATGAGGCAGCCCTGGCTGCGCGCATACGATACGGCCTCTTCGATCGTCTGCGAGGATTCCTCTCCCCCGAGACTAAGGTTCAGGATGCGGGCACCGTTGCCGGCGGCGTAGATGATGGCCTCGGCCACATCTGCCCACGTGCCATCGCCGCGACTGTCCAGCACCTTGAGAGGCATCATCAGCGCCTGCCAGGCAACCCCAGCGATGCCCACCGCGTTGTTCGTATGTGCCGCCGCAATGCCAGCCACGTGGCTGCCGTGGGAGTAATCGTCCTGCGGCACAGCATCACCGTGTACAAAATTCCAGCCGTGAACGTCGTCCACGTACCCGTTCCCGTCATCGTCTGCGCCGTTGTCCGGGATCTCGTCCACGTTGGTCCAGATCTTGGCAGCCAGATCAGGGTGATACAGGTCCACCCCGCTGTCAATCACAGCGATGGGATCGGCACTGCCGGTGGTGAAGACCCAGGCCTCGGGCAACCCAACCAGCCGCAGGTTCCACTGCTGGGCCTGGTAGAAAGTGTCGTTGGGCGTGATGCCCGAAGCGTGAACCCGTCCATTGGGCTCGGCCCACAATACGTCACTGCTTTGTTCAAGGTAGTAGACAGAAGCCGCGGTGGGCGTCTCAGCACTCGCCACCAGCCAGACGTCAATCCGGGGAATGCGTTTGATGACGTTGAGGTCATGTTGGGCGAAGAAACTCCGAGCACCGCTTTCATCCAGTTCACCCCGAAGTTTGATGAGGAGTTCGCAAGAGGACCGCCCGACACTGAAACATCGGGCTGAGCAGTCCAAGCCCGCTGAAGCGGGCTGCCCTAATCCTAAACATAACATCAGGGTCAATATGACGACTAGCAGGCAGTATGAGAAGTGTCTCAGGTTTTTGACCACGATTGGAGCTTCCGTGCGTGCAGGTGAATCTTATGTTGTACTATCCGTTGCTGTCCTGGGATCCGTGTTCCTGCGAATTCTACCATAATCCAGTGGAAAGAGAAAGCCCCTGGCCGAGGCCAGGGGCTTTCTGCGACTACAGCAGAGCGCCGTTTGTCACGCAGGACATCACGGGTAGTTCCGCCTGACGACAGGCATGTAGAGATAGTAGTAGGTGAAGACCTCGGTCAGCGCGCTGTCGTATACTTTGGTAGGATAGTTGTCAGCCGCAACCACGGCCGGATTGATCAGCGCCAGGCCTCCTGTGGCGGTGTCTTTGATCGTGGCCTGGAAGGTCACAGTGACTTCCTCATCCGGTGCCAGATCGCCCTCCCACTGGATCGTCCCGGCGTCGTAGAGGTCGCCAGTGCTCGGCAGGGTAGCCATCACAGTATCGGTGGCGACGTCGAGATACGGCGGCACCACGTCTTCCATGAGGACGCCCACGGCTGTCTCTTCACCGACGTTGCCGAAGACGATGGTGTAGTTGAGGGTATCGCCAGCGTAGCCACTGACGGCGTCCACGGTCTTCTCAACCTCCAGGTCTGCGGCAGTGCCGATTGACGTGTAGGCCATGAGATGGGCAAAGGGTGTGATCACCCCTGTTTGTGCAAGCACAGCATCGTTCTCGATGACCGTGGTATACGTCAGGGTGTCCTTGGCCGTGACCACGATGTCAAAGTCAACCGTGGCATCGCTGAAGTTGGTGCCGCCTGGCATCATACCATCCCAGGAAGCGGTGTGCGTGCCGGCATCGTAGACCGCGTCACCCGTGATCGAGACGAAGTCCACCTCATCGGGCAGCGGGTCGGAGAGGTAGACGTGGCGGTCCTCGGCGCTGAAGTTTTCGAGGTGGACGGTGTAGGTGAAGGTCTCGCCCGCCAGCACGGTGGCTGGGTCGGACATCTTGTACCCGTCGAAGCCGAAGTCGAAGGCGCGGCAGTAGCCGCCGGCCAGAGCCCATCCGATCCAGGGGTCCAGGAAGCTGGTGCCCTGGTAAACGTCCACACCCGACGTGTGGTTGTTAGGCGGCTCCATATCCGCTGGCATCTCGACCCAGTAGCTGAACTCGATCGAGTTGCCGGATGAGATCGTGCCGGTCCACTCGATACCGCCACCGTAGTCGGCGGTTCCCGTTGCACCAGTAATCAGGCCATAGGCCACGCCGTCGACCTGATCGGTGCAGAGGCCAAAGTACATGCAGATGTAGTCTCCCGGTAGCGGCCAGGCGTCCGCGTACAGGTTGGGTGAATCCAGCGGATCCAGGTTCTCAAGGCGCACAGTGTAGGTCACCCGCTCGCCCGCAGCGACCAAGGCGGTGGGAATGGGCACGCCGCCGAGGCTCCACCTTGCTGCGCCCACGCCGCGGACGGAGTCCGCTGTGATGGAGATGTCCAGACTGGCCGGACTCCACTCCGGCGGTCCGGGCGGTTCGCTGCGCGTGATAGTGACCAGTTCGTCGAAGGCCCCTGGCAGAACCGATGGGCCGGCGAGCAGGCGTGCGCTCAGATCCGCATCACCGGGCAGCCAGCCAGCCTTGTCGAAGTGCAGCGTCAGGCTGACCATCTCACCCGCGCCGATAGCGCTCGCATGCACGTCGGGGTGCGATGCAGACAGCCACATGTTGAGCACATCCCACCACACGTGCAGCGTGGGGTTCACCGGCGGTGCGGGCACATCGTAGCCATGCACCCATACGGTGTACTCGGTGCCGGCCTCGAAGCGGTATTCACCCACTGCAGGCAAAAGCGCGACCGCCTCATCGGCGTTGCCGGTGTTGGTAGAGCTGACGACGACCATGCCCGTGATGTCAGTCACGTACAGGTCAACGTTGGCACCGGTGATGATATCCGTCAGCGTCGCATGCAGCCCGCCGGCGCGCTCACCAGCCGTCACCGTCGTGCTATAACTGGCCGTGGTCGGATCCGCCGGTGTATCCTGCCCGATCGCCACCGTGCCGCTGAACACATCCACCGGCTCCATCGGCAGCGGGCCGGGGGCGGTGATCTCGTACCACCAGTCCATGTCAATGCCGGAATCGGGGTCTACGTCGTAGCCGTCAATCACGGCCCAGTAGCGGCCGAGGGTGGGATTCTCGAGGGTGATCTCCTCGTCGGTGCCGGACGCGTTGCCGGACGAGCCGACGACGGCGTCAATCCCCTCTTCGGCCACACCGTTGTCGTCGCTGTCGTAGACCAGGAAGAAGTCGGCATCCTGATTGGCCGGCATCTCGAGGTGCGTCAAGAGCAGCGTAGCCCCTGGGGTAGTGAGCATGAACTCTTCGTAGGTGTTGTCCGGGCACCAGGCGCCGTAGCACCCGCCGCTGTCGACTACGAAGGTAGTGAACGGGCCATAGTGGGTGGTGGCCAGACCGCCGGACAACGTGGCCTCCAAGTCGGGGATCTCCAGCGAAGGCGTGAACTGGAACTCGATCTCGCCGGTCTCGGTGTAAGCAGTGGCGTTCACCGAGCCGAGGGCCACTTCGCCTACAGCCGGGTCCATCGCCGCATCGAACTCGATCGTGCCCACGTCCACCTGGAACTGCTCTGTCAGGTCTTCACCATTGTAGAGCACGTTGTGCAGCGCGATCTCGTGCAGGCCGGTGCGCGCCAGCGGGACCTTCAGCCAGTCATCTGGCCCATTGGTGCTGGTGTGGAACGGATAAGCGGCACCGGAGCGGAACGGCTCGCTCCAACCGATCGGCTGCAGCGTGTACGGGCCGAAGACCGTCGGGTCAGGTTGGCCTGTTAGGCCATACCAGGCGTACGGATAACATCCGGCAGGCCCGTTCGACGCACAGTCGTCGGTTGGCCCCAAGACCCAGGTGTTAAAGTCGGTGGGATAGTCCTCCCACGAGGTGTGGATCAGCAGGTTGTCGGCGTCCAGGTCGGCGCTGCCCACGTTGAGGAAGTAGTGTCGCCAGTCACCGGCGCCGGTCCAGCCGCCGCCGTACCAGTTGAAGTAGCCGTAGGTCCAACTATTCTGGTACAGCGTATCGGCCATCGGGCCGCCGCCCAGCGTGACCGCATCGCCATCGGGTAGATCGGCGATCACGTTGACGACCACCGGCAGCGCCGTTTCGTGCGCATCGTGGTTACTGTCACCGGGATCGTTCATAAAGATCACGCCTTCGTAGGCGCCAGGCGCGGCGTTAGCCGGAACCGCCATTTCTGCGTCGAACGTCGCCGAACCCTCAGGCGGAACGGCCAGCGAGGTGTCGCTCAGGCTGAGCCAGGCCCAGTCAGCCCGCTTGTAGAACTCTAGCCCGATCTTGAAGGCCGTCGTTGGGACACTGCCATCGTTGTAGCGGTGCTGGAAGCCGAAGAAGTAGCCATCGGCCATGCGCTCCAGCGGATCGCGCACGATCATCATTTGGGCCAGCCCGCCGAAGTCGTAGTCCATGCGGATGTACTCGCCCTCCTGGATCTCGCTGTTGGCAAAGTCCGGCCGGTAGAAACCATCATTATCCACCGTCGTCGTAATGTCCTCGTGATTGACCACACCATTGGCGTCGGTATCCACCCACAGGTTGCCATCGCCGTTGACGTCGGTCCAGTTATACAACATGTAGCGCCAACTGTTGTTGGGGTTAGGTGTAAAGTCGTAGACCGGATCGAAGGAACTGTACGGCTGGACGTAGCGCACGACCATCAGTTCGGCGTCGGCCGGGATGAGCCCCTCGTCCAACTGCATCAGATAGTCCGGCGAGTGGAAGTTGAAGTCGCTCTCCAGGCTTTCGTCCGAGGTGGTGAAGGTCGTCTCGGTCTCGGCGATGCGCGTCATCACGCCGTCGGACAGGCCTACGGTGATGTCGTGGCCGGACGGATTGTAGACGGTATAGGTCTTGGTGAAGGTGTCGCCGGGGTAGGCCACCTTGGCAAAGTTGAGATACTCGGTGCCCTCCCAGTCGCCCACCTGCCACTCGTCGGGCGTGGCGTACACGCCGTAGATGCCGGCCGCCAGGTCGGTGGCGCGGTCAGAGTTGACGACGCCAGCGCCCTGGTAGAAGGGACTGCTGGCTGAGTTGGTGGCGCCGCTCTTGAGCAGCGCCTTGGCCACGTCCCAGGTGGGCCACACGCCGTAGCGGGCTTCGTAGGCCTGGTAAACCAGCGCCAGGTTGCCGGCCGCCACGGGCCCCGAGCGGCTGGTGCCGCCCCAGGTCTCCCACGCTTCTGCGCCATTGAAGCCGGCAGTGTAGTTAAGTTCCGAGTCGCCCGAGCCGCGGCCGCCATTGGCCAGGACGTCCAGGCCGGACGAGCCGTCGCGGTTGGGACCCTTGGAGAAGAAGGCGGTGACGTCGCCGTACACGATCTGATCGGCACTGAAGATCGAGTCCCAGTTGGTCGAACCGTACTGGGTCGAAGATCCGGCCATGATTGTGGTCGGGCCGCCATCCCCCTCCTCCGGGCCGTAGCCGGGGCCTTCGTTGCCGGACGAGAAGACCCACACCGTGCTGGGAGCGACACTCATGTTCAGCGCCGTGACCAGGCGGCCGAAGTAGCCCCAACTACCCCACATCTGTGAGAAGTTGCCGTAGGAGTTGCTGGTGATCTGGACCTCGTCACCCGAGTTGGCGATGCCGTCGTAGCCCAGCGCGGCCACCAGGTACTCGTCCTCGTCGGTGCCCGTGTAGTAGTGGTTGCCGAAGTCCATCAGGCCCACCTCTGGGGCCCCGCCCTGCACCATGCCGCCCTTGCGGAACGGCTGCGCGCTCAGGCCGCCAGCGATCACGCCCTGGGCGGCGATATTGGAGGCACACAGCGTGCCGTGCGAGTAACCGCTGTCAAACGCGCCCGCGAACAGCACCAGTTCGCCGGAATCAGGGCAGCCCTTCATCGTGGGTGAAGAGTCAGCGCAGGTAATACCCCACAGCCAGTCGGCCGTTGGCGGTGTGTTTGTGCCATTGCTGATCCAGACCAGCAGGCCGCCAGAGATGTCGGCGTAGCCGTCGCCGTCCATGTCGCGGTAGATCTCGGGACTGTCCTTGGTAACCGGCTTTTCATCGCTAAAGTCATAGTCCTTGTCCAAGTCCACGTACACTGTGTCATAGACGCCACTCGTGTTCTCGTCTACTACCAGCACCGCCACACGCTCACCGTACTCGTTGAGCAAGTTCCTGTCAGGGTGGCTGCCAAGCTTGTACATATTGCTAATACTGGTATCTGCAGCGACGTATGTGTGGGGCGAAGCAGCGCCTAGTGGCTGATAATCAAATCTGACTTTAGGGTCCCAAGGCAACGGCGTCCCTGTAACAGTGGTCTGCGTATCGGACCAGCGGGAACCGCCCCAGCCGTCGGCGATACCAGCCACACCGAAAACGATATCCTGGACGAAGTACAGCATTGAGACCTGCGAGAAGGCCATGGGCCAGCCGTAGTAGGGCGAGGCCGGGTCGGTCACCCAGGCGTAGGTGCCCTGCAGGTCGGAGTGGCCGAAGTCAATGCCGTCGTCCAGCACGCCGACGACCACGCCCTCCCCGGTGAAGCCCTTCTCCCAGGCGTCCTTCGACCTGTGGCCGTCCAGCACGTCGAACCAGCCTTCGGGGCCCACGTCACCAGCCTGGGCCTGCGCTTCGGCGTAGGTCAGTTCGTTGGCGCGCAGGGCCTCCAGGCGGGCCAGTTGGTCGGCCCTATCTGGAGCGTCCTCCATCTCCGGATCGTAAGGCTTGTCCTGCATCTCACCGCCGACCGCCACCAGTGCGAGCACACTGGGCTCCTGGGCGATCTTGAGCAGGTTGCTGGCCGTGGTCTGGCCGTAGATGTTCTGCGTGCCGCCGAAGATGGCGGGGCGCACGATCATGCGCGACAGATACTCACTCAAGTCGGTACCTGGCCTGACCGCCACGTACAGGTCAACCAGGTCCTTGCCGCCCTTTTCGGCTGCCTCCCGCAGCAAGGGGTCAATCTTGCTCATCGCCAGCTCAGGTGAGAGCTCTTCGACCCGTTGCAGTTCATCGGTCGGAGGCTTAGGCCGGTGCGGCGGGGGCTCTTGAAGAGCAGGTGCTGCTGGCTGCTCCATCACCGGAGCCGCCTGCACGAAGGGGATCGCTATGCTGAGAACGATTAGCGCGGTCATTGCCTTCCATAAGGTTCTGCGTATCATCTACTTACTCCTTTCACAATCGAATGTTGGTTGGAATGAATCGTCCCATAGCCAAAGAACGCAGCGTGGACCCGATAAACATCACCTCCCTTCGTTTGAGATGTTGACACGCACCAGAGATCGGTCAAACAAACCAGGGACAGCCAGCGTCATCGTCCACCGGCCATCCGTACCAGCGAAACAGCATCAACAAAGGCGGAAAACAGTTGACTAAACAATGCGACCATAGATCACAGGGGGCACAACCATCGGCATCTGCTCCTGAGCAGCCGAACAATACAAGAGAAACCAGCCATGGTGAAGTGTTCATAATATAACACATCTCGCGCCACCTGTCAATTCCTCCTGTCTGGTGATTACCCACATCTCCACAACCGTCCCGAGACTTCGTCATTCTGAGGAGCGAAGCGACGAAGAATCTCATTTCGCAGCACCAAATTGTCATCAGG
>Ga0209121_10001766_pt1 | contig 22601 bp, 18 predicted proteins | sample Cruoilmetagenom3_FD_187292 | JGI IMG/M metagenome (GOLD analysis project Ga0209121, IMG submission 187292) | Oil polluted marine microbial communities from Coal Oil Point, Santa Barbara, California, USA - Sample 3 (SPAdes) (version 2) | ecosystem: Environmental > Aquatic > Marine > Oil seeps ... | reverse complement strand
AGCCTTTTGAAGAAATGACAATTGATTTACCTGAGCATGTATCTGGTAAAGCTATAGAAATGGTAACGATGCGTAAAGGAGATATGCTAAGTATGGAAGCTAAAGGTGAGCGTATGGTGTGTGAATTTTTAGTGCCATCTCGTGGAATCATTGGTTTACGTAATCAATTATTAACAGCAACAGCAGGTGAAGCTATTATGGCACACCGTTTTAAAGAATACTTACCTATGAAAGGTGGAATTCCTGAACGTCAAAATGGATCTTTAGTGTCTATGGAAAACGGACAAGCGATTCCTTATTCTATTGATAAACTACAAGATAGAGGTAAGTTTTTTGTTGATCCAGGTGAAGATATTTACGAAGGTCAAGTGATTGGTGAAAACTCTAGAGGAGATGATATGACGGTTAACGTAACGAAAACTAAAAAGTTAAGTAACGTACGTTCATCTGGAGCAGATGACAAAGCAAAAATTGTACCTGCAATTAAGTTTTCTTTAGAAGAAGCTTTAGAGTATATTCAGAAAGATGAATACGTTGAGGTAACACCAAATCATTTAAGATTACGAAAGATTTATTTGAAAGAAGTAGATCGTAAACGTAATAAGAGTATTTAATTATAACTGTAGTCATTCTGAATTTAATTCAGAATCTCAATAATGAGTTAATACATATTGAAAAGAGAAATACTGAAAAGTGTTTCTCTTTTTTATTCAGTAAAAGGAATAACAATTACTAATTTTTTATATTTACCAAAACATCATTATGATAAGTCTTTATTTCGATCCAGGATTAGGAGCTATGATTATTCAAACCATTATTGCAGCAGTTGCTGGAGTAATCTTATTTTCTAAAAATTTGATGCATAAAATCAAACTGTTTTTAGGTATTTCTAAAGCAAATAAAGACGATGTTTTTGACGATATTGAAATTAAAGATTCTGATATAGAAAACAATAATTCTAGTGAACGCTAAAAACGCGCATTCTTCTTCATTTAGAGACCCTTCTGGTTATGTTTTTATCGAAGATGGAGACATAAAAAGAGTTGTGAACCCTGTTTATTTTAAACAATATCAAGCACTTAAAGAAAGTGGTTTTTATTGTGAGTTGTTTAAGAATGAAATATTAATTCCTCATAAAGAGCTTTCTAATACAGATAAGGAAATAATTATTAAAGCAGAAAAAATACCATTTGTAACCTATCCTTACGAGTGGAGTTTTAATATGTATAAAGAAGCAGCTCTGCTAACGTTAAAACTTCAAAAATATAGTTTAGAGCATGGGTTTTCATTAAAAGATGCTTCGGCTTTTAATATTACGTTTTATAAAGGCAAAGCTATATTTATGGACACATTATCTTTTGATTTCTATATTGATAATTCTCCTTGGCGCGCTTACAAACAATTTATAACTCATTTTTTTGGGCCATTGCTTTTAGCACATTATCATGGTGCTAATCAATTAAAACTATTAAGCAACTTTATTGATGGTATTCCCGTTAAAATGTTGAGTTCAATGCTGCCATTTAAAACAAAGTTAAATCCTTTATTGTATACTAATATTCATCTTTTGGCTAAGTTAGAAGATAAACATAACGAAGATTATAAAGGTGAAACTAAAGAAGCAACTTTATCTAAAAAAGGACAGCTTAATATTATTGAAAGCTTATACAGCTATATAAAAAATCTGGAATTAAAAGAAAAGTCAGAATGGGGGAATTATTACAATAAAACCAATTATACAGATGATGCCTTTATAAAAAAATCTAGAATAATAAATTCTTGGGTTAATACTATATCACCTAAAAGCTTAATTGATATTGGTGGTAATGATGGTACCTTTGTAAGAAAACTAGATAGAGCAATTGAAACTGCTTTGGTTTGCGATATAGATAATAATGCTGTAGATTTTAATCATAAAACGATGAAGATGAATAAGGAGCAATATATGCTTCCTCTTGTTCTCGATGTATTGAATCCTTCTGCGGCAATTGGATTAAATAATAGTGAACGTGATTCTTTTTTAAATCGAATAAAAGCCTTTGCACCAGATGTAACTTTAGCTTTAGCTGTAATACACCACATGTCGTTGTCAGGTAATGTGCCTTTTAGTCAATCGGCTAAATTTTTTGGTTCGTTTTCTAAATATTTAATTATAGAATTTCCAAAGCGCAGTGATTCTTGGGTGCAGCGTCTATTAAATAATAAAGTTGATTTTAGAGATTATTTTGAATTTTACAATATTGAAAATTTTAAGAAATGCTATTTAGAATATTTTAATATCCTTGATGAAGTCTCTATATTTGATTCTCATCGTGTCTTGTTCTTAATGGAAAAAAAATGTTAAAAGCAAATAAAGCAAGAAAAGGAATTTCATCTGAGATTAGTTTTAGATTAACCTTATTATTAGCATTATCTTCAGGTCTATATCCTTTAATTTATCTCTATTCAAATAACTTTTCATTGGCGTCTTCGTGGTATCAATTTCTATCTATATTATGTTTATTTATTGTTTTTCCACTAGTAGCTTTTATTTTAATTAAATTTTTTTTAATAAAGTTCAAATTCTTTAATAGATACAACGCATTTGTTCTCACTTTTTTTAATCTAAGTCTATTTGTGATTTTTACTTTTTACGCTACAATTGGCTTGAAAAAGAGACATCTACTATTAGCTTTGCTCCTTACTTTTGTTCTAAGTTTTTGGATAAATAAACATATTAGTAGATTAGTTAAATTTCAGCTTTTACTTGCTGTTATAGGTTTTGCTTTTTTGTTGCCATCGCTTGTAAATTATTACAACTATAGCGATGCTTGGCTTATTCAGAACAAAGATATTTCAAAACTCACATTCAAAAAGAAGCCAAATGTTTACCTAATACAACCAGATGGCTATGTTGGGTTTTCAGAAATGGGGAATTCAAATTACAATTATAACAATAGTGATTTCAGAATTTTTTTAGAATCATCAGGTTTTACTTTATATCCAAATTATCGAAGTAATTACCCATCAACATTAAGCTCAAATAGTGCTATGTTTGGTATGAAACATCATTTTTATGATTATAAAACATCTAAATCTGAACTGTTATTTGCGCGAAACGTAATTGTTGGTGAAAATCCTGTATTATCAATTTTCAAAAATAACGGATATTCAACATCTTTAATATTAGAGAATTCTTATTTACTCGTTAATAGACCAAAACTTGCGTACGGCTATTGTAATATTAATATCAGTGAATTACCTATTCTGAGCAATGGATTTGATATTAATAAGGATGTAAATAGAGAAGTCGAAATTGCATTAAGTAAAGAAAGTATACAACCTGATTTTTATTTTATGGAACGTATCTCACCTGGTCATATTGCTACTTATGGTTCGTATTCAAAAGGTAAAGAACAGGAACGTTCAAAATACCTAGTAAGAATTAAAGAAGCCAATATATGGCTCGTGGAAATGGTGAATTTAATATCTAAACAAGATCCAAATGGGCTTATAGTTATTGCGTCAGATCATGGAGGTTTTGTAGGATTAGATTCTACTTCGCAAGCCTATAAGAAGCCAGAAAACAAGGAAAATGTATTTTCAATGTTTTCTTCACTATTGGCTATTAAATGGCCAGATCAAGAATTTGAATACTGTAAAGACAATCTAACTTCAGTAAACTTATTTAAAGTTGTATTTTCATACTTAAGTGAGGAAGAGAAATTACTGGAATCATTTGAACCTAATAATAGCTATTTAAAAATATTTGATGGAGAAAATAGAGGTTTATACAAAGTGATAACTAACAATAGCTTTGTATTCGACAAGATAACTGAATGAAAAGTAAATCGTAATAGATATTAAATACACCATTTTAGATAAAGAATGTTGGAAGGGTTGAAGAGAAAATTAGAAATATTTATAAATAGTAACAAAGACACTCCATTTTTGGTGGCTTTGATAAGTGGACTTACACCTTTGTTTTTTTATTACTCTAATAACTATTGGGCAGTAAACTCATTTTCTCATTTTTTATATTTCTCCTTATGTTTTCTTGGTTTATCCTTTGTGCTTTATACTATGGTTTATTTTGCATTAGGAGTAAGTAAAACTGTAAAATATGCTATTCTTATAATATTACTATGTATTATTTTCGGATTCTTGTCACATACGTTTTTCATCTCCGTGAAAAAACGTATAGTATTATTGGTGATTATTCTATTACTAGGTTTTCTATCATGGAAAAAACCACGCAATAGTTATAAAAGAATAATTATCTTGCTTTTTGCTTTTTCTAGTTTGTCTTTTTTTAAAGTTTTGGTTCATATTTACGAGGATATTAAACCAGATTTTTGGCTAAGACAAGGCGATGACATTATAGATGCTAAATTTAAGTCTTTTCCGAATGTATATATGATTCAGCCAGATGGTTATGTGTCTCAGAATCTTTTAGAGCAATCACCTTACAATTTTAAGAGTGATCTATATGACTGGTTAAAGCAAAATAAATTTAAAGTTTACGATGATTTTAGAAGTAATTATCCTGCAAGTTTAACTTCTAATGCCTCTCTGTTTGCGATGAAACAGCATAAATTTGGAAATATGCTTTTGCCAGAAATAGAAATGGCTAATGCCAGAGAAGTTATTACAGTTTCAAATCCTGTTGCTACAGTTTTTAAAAATAATGATTATGTTACCTATTTTATAGTTCAAGATGAGTATTTTCAACAAAATAAAAAGCAAAAAAAATTTGATTATTTCAATATTGGTTTAGATGATTTTCCTTATTATAGTAAAGGTGATGCAGAAGTTAGGGATGTTTTTTCTGATTTAAAGATTGCTATGAATCATCAAAATAAAAAACCAAAGTTCTTTTTTATTGAAAAACTATTACCACATCATGTAGGTTTTTATAATACTAATGAATCTATTAAGACAGAGCGTATGAGATATAATAGTCGCATAGAAGAAGTGAATATATGGTTAAAGAAATCCATTGATTATATTACAGAACGTGATGAAAATAGTATCATTATTATTTTAGCAGATCATGGAGGTTGGGTAGGTTTAAAAAGCTTTAATCATTTATTTTCGGCCACAGAGACAGAATTGATTAGCTCAACATTTTCGAATATAGCTGCCATAAAATGGAATGGGCATTTAGAAAAGGATTATGATATGCATTTAAAATCGAATGTTAATTTATTTAGAGTTTTATTTTCGGTTTTAAGCAAGGAGCCTAAGTATTTAGATAATTTAGAAGATGATTCTAGCTACAATTTAAAATTAAATTCGTTTGGTTTTAAAAAAGTTGCAAAGATGATTGATGCAAATGGTCAAATACTTAATTAAGTTCGCAAAGTGTATAACACTTAAAAAATAATAATTATCATTCAAGTAAAAAAATATAGTGTAGAAGATTATAAAGTGTGGAATAGCTTTCTAAATGATAGCAATCAGGATACCTTTCTATTCCTAAGAGGTTTTATGGATTATCATAGTCATAGATTTCAAGATTTTTCTTTAATGGTCTATAAGAATGATAAGTTAATTGCCTTATTACCTGCAAATGTCGTTGATAATGTGGTTTATTCGCATCAAGGGCTAACTTATGGAGGTTTGATTTATTCTAAAGGGTTAAAAACTATCGATTTTATTAAAGTATTTAAAGCAATTTTGAATTTCTTGAATAATAAAAATGTAACTCATCTAACCATAAAAGAACTGCCGAATATATATCTACTTAATCAGACAAATAATCCAATGGCTTATTTGTTGTTTAGAACTAATGCAGAAATGATAAGAACAGATTTACATTCAGTTATAGATATGAGGTATAAATCTTATTCTATCTTAAGAAAAAGAGGTATTAAAAAAGGATTGAGATCTAACCTTAGAGTTGAGGAATCTGATAATTTTGATTTATTCTGGAATACCATTTTAATTCCAAATTTAGAGATTAAACATGGAGTAAAACCTGTTCATAGCCTAGAAGAAATAACATTATTAAAATCGAAATTCAGAAATAATATTAGACAATTTAACGTATTTCAAAATGATAAGATTGTTGGTGGAACTACCATTTTTGAAACAGAACATGTGGTACATTGCCAATATATTTCTGGTAATGCAGATAAAAATGAATTAGGAAGTTTAGATTTTTTGCATCATCATCTTATTGAAGCTGTTTTTGAGAAGAAACCCTATTTCGATTTTGGAACGTCTAATATTAATGCAGGTCGGCAGATTAATGCAGGTTTATTATTTTGGAAAGAAGGTTTTGGGGCAAGGTCAATCCCACAAGGTTTTTACAACATTGCAACAGAAAATTATAAATTGCTAGATGATGTATTATTATGATTAAATTTCTAGATCTACATAAAATCAATAATCGTTTTCGAGACGAATTTCAATCTGCATTCAGCAAATCTTTGGACGATTCTCATTTTATATTAGGTAATAATGTTACAATATTCGAAAATGAATTTGCAACCTATTGTGGGACTAAATATTGTGTTGGTACAGCCAATGGATTAGATGCATTAACATTAATATTAAAAGGCTATATACAACTCGGAAAGCTAAATAAAGGAGATAAAGTGATTGTGCCAACAAACACTTTTATAGCTACTATTTTATCGGTTTTACATGCGGAATTAGTTCCTATTTTAGTTGAACCAAATGCAGACACTTACAATATATCCGTTGATTCTGTTAAAGCCAACATAGATAAAGATATAAAAGCATTGATTATGGTTCATCTTTATGGTCAGTTAGCTGATAGTGAAGGTTTAAAGAAACTAGTTGAAGAGCATAATTTACTTTTAATTGAAGATGCAGCACAAGCACATGGTGCGGTAGCAAGTTCTAAAAATCAGAGAGCAGGTAATTTGTCTCATGCTGCTGCTTTTAGTTTCTATCCAAGCAAAAACTTAGGAGCACTTGGTGATGGAGGTGCAATTACCACAAACGATACGGAATTATATAAGACTTTACGGTTATTACGTAATTATGGTAGTGATAAAAAGTATGAAAATAAAGTCATAGGATTTAATAGTCGCTTAGATGATATGCAAGCAGCATTTTTAAGTATTAAATTAAAGACGTTAGATCAGGATAACCAAAGACGACGCGCAATTGCGAAAACTTATTTAGAAGGCATAAATAATCCAAAACTAAAATTGCCCTCTTATGATGATTCTAAGAATCATGTGTTTTATGCTTTTGTCGTTGAGGTTGATGATAGAGCTGGTTTTGTTCAATTCCTAAATAAAAATCAAATAGAATGGTTAATTCATTATCCAATTCCGCCACATCAACAACAAGCATTGAAAGCATTTTCAAATTTAAATCTTCCTATTACTGAAATGATTCATAAAAGAATTATAAGTTTGCCAATCAGTCCTGTAATGACAAATGAAGAGGTACAGACTGTTATAGATGCTTTAAATACGTACTAATTGAAAAAGTTTTTTAATTATATAAATAACGAAGTACTGGTAAAAGCTGCTAGTTTAAATACAGCAAATATTAGTATTAAAATAATAGCCGGAATTCTTATTACAAAGTTCATAGCTATTTATATTGGGCCACAAGGCATGGCACTTATTGGAAACTTAAGGAATTTTTTTAGCGCTATTCAATCTATTGCTATTTTTGGATTATATAAAGGAGTGGTTAAATTTATTAGCGAGTTAAAAACTAATGCTGCTGAGCTAACTAAAATATTATCTACGGTATTTTATTTAGGTTTTTTCTCATCTGTGCTATTAGCTTTTTTATGCTATTACAACGCCGAATTTATTAATGATTTAATTTTTTCTAACAACTATAATTACACCTATGTTATTGAGGTTTTGGCCATAGTCTTGCCATTCTATGCGCTAAATATGTTTGTGTTCTCGATAATGAATGGCTTTTCTAAGTATAAAATCTTATTGGTTATTAATATAATTAGTCAGGTTTTGGGACTTTTAGTGACCTTACTTTTAATATGGCAAGAAAACATTGATGGAGCTTTAGTCGCTGTAGTTATAACACCAGCATTAAATTTATTAATTACCTTAGTTGGTATTGCGTTTAGACAAAATCTTATGTCTTCGCTTAAAATTACTAATGTAAGCTTATCGATATTAAATAGTTTAAGCCCATATATGATTATGGCTTTGGTATCTGCTATTGCATTGCCAATTGTTATGATAATAATTCGAAACTATCTAATTGCTGAAATAGGTATTAAAGAAGCGGGTTATTGGACGGCAATGACGCGTGTTTCAGATTACTATTTAATGTTTATTAATTCCTTAATGACACTGTATATTTTACCGCGCTTTTCAGAAATAAATTCACGTAAAGAATTTAGAAAAGAGGTGTTTAGTTTTTATAAAACAATAATGCCAGTATTTTTGGTCGTTTTACTTATTATTTATTTAAGTAGATCTCTACTCATTAATATTCTATTTACTGAAGATTTTAGACCTGTAGAGGATTTGTTTGGTTATCAAATATTAGGAGATGTTATTCGTGTACTATCTATGGTAATTGCTTATCAGTTTTTAGCTAAAAAGATGTTTACTCATTTTATTATTCTCGAAATATTTTTATTTGTAATAATGTACTTTTCTAGTATTTACCTTATAGATGCATTTGGACTTAAAGGAGCCGTTATGGGACATTGCTTAAGCTATTTTATGTACTTTGGAATAATTATTCTAATATTTGGTAGTTCTTTGTTTGGTGTTTTAAATGAAGAAGGTATAGACGATTATTAAAAATCTAAAGGTGAAACTTCCTAAATTTCTTAGTGGTAATACAGTTCTTAAGATTACATCGCTTAATGCCATTGTTATTTCTATTAGGTTAGTTGTTTCTGTTTTTATTCAGAGATTACTGGCTATTACTGTTGGTGAAGCTGGTATTGCCAGTATTGGTCAGATTAGAAATGTAATGGCAATGCTAACCAGTACCACTACGCTTGGAACATTTAACGGTGTGGTGAAATATGTTTCTGAGTTTAAAAATGACCAGCCAGAACTCACTAAAATATTTTCGACGGTTACTGTTTTTATAATTTTAGGTTCATTTGTTTCTGCCGCTGTTTTATTTTTTGGTGCGTTCTATTTATCAGAGTATCTTTTTAATTCACAAGACTACATTTATATTTTTAAAATTTTGGCCGTAATTGTTCCATTTATAGCTGTTAATCGTGTTGTTGGTGGTGTTGTTAATGGTCTGTCCGATTATAAACGATATGCGAAAATTGAACTGATTAGTTACCTTTTAGCAGTGTTAGTACTTGTTTATGGGCTTTATAATTCAGAATTAAAAGGTGTTCTTATAGCAATTGCCATTACACCAATTATTCAATTAATTGTATTGGCTTTTGTTTTTGGAAAAACACTGAAAAACTATGTGAAGTTTAATGCACTTAGTTTTAATCTCAATTATAAAAACAAATTGTTGGCATTTACCTTAATGTCATTTATATCTACATTTTTGTTGAATTATATTGAACTAAATATTAGAACTTTAGTCACGGAAGAGATTAGTACTAATGAAGCAGGTTATTGGACAGCAATGACTAATTTATCAAAAAACTATATGGTTTTTGCCACAGGATTATTCAGCTTGTATGTGTTACCGAAATTTGCGAGTATCCATAGTAAATATGAATTCAAAACTGAAGTAATTAATATTTATAAAACCATTCTTCCAATTTTTGCATTAGGAATGCTAATTGTTTATGTTTTAAGAAATTATATTATTCAAGTTGTATACCCGAATTTTACAGGCGTAGAACCTTTATTTAAGTGGCAGTTACTAGGAGATTTTGTAAGATTAGGAGCATTAGTTTTGGCACATCAATTTATAGCAAAACGATTGGTGAAAAGTTTTGTCATTACAGAGATAATATCGTTAGGTCTCTTTTTTGTACTTTCTAAAGTGTTTATGCATCAATATGGTACAGAAGGGGTTGTAATAGCGCATTTTGTGAGATACGTGATCTACTTTATTATTGTGGTTTTTGTAATTAGATCTTACTATAGTATTGAGTCTTCAAAAAGTGAATAACCTCAAATATGCTCTTCCCAAGTTTTTAGATACTGTTTTGCACAACTAATGTAATTGTGATGGGTTTCAATAAAATGTCTGGCATTAGAAGAAATTTGAATAATTTTTTCAGGATTATTAATTAACCATTCCATTTTTTTTGCAATAGCTTCAGCATCAGGTAAAGCATTTATGGCAATAGAGTCTTCTTTAAGGTTGTAATAGTCTAACCATTCTTTTTCGGCACCTGTAAAAACTACTTTTCCTTTAGCCATAGCTTCTAATGCATTAAACCCTTGGTCATAAGCGTAGACCTGATCTAATAGTATATGTGCTTTGTCAAAACTTTTAATATAGTCCTTGTATGGTAAATTTTTCGCGATTATAATTTCTATTTTATGTCCATGTTTTTTAGCGATTAGTTCTAATGCTGCTTCAAATATGTCATTACCTTTTTTATAATAGTTATATGTATTGATGCCATGAAATATTACAATTTTATCGTCGATATTTGGTGTTTTATAAATGAGCTCACTGATGTCAATTGCATGAGGAATCATACCTAAGTATTTTTGAAAACCGATTAAGGGAATATGGTAGTCTAGGTCATTAGATATTACGCCTTCTATGTTGTTAAAAATATGTTTGTGTAATTTAATGTGCTCTGGTGTTAAATAACTTAAAGCTGGTGAAAAGTCTTTTTTAGAACCTTTATTTTCAAAATATGGAGTTAATATGGAATATCTAAATTTTTTATCAAAAGCATAAGATACACTTGGGTAATCTAATCCGCATGATAATAGATAAAAAGGGCAATTATTCCAATTTTTAAGCCAATTAAATATTTTATAATGACTATCTCTTTCAAAACTAAATGGAGCTTCATTTACCAATTGAACTATATCGTAGTTTGAGAGTTGTTTTTTTTTAGTTTTTAACTGTTGTTTTACAGAAATAGCTAACAGATCAATTTTAAATAAAACATATAATAATACCCTAATTTTTTTTAGAAAATATGATGTAAAGTGATCCTTTATTTTTATATCTACATCTACTTTTTTAAACCCATCTGTGGTGCCAATGACTACGGCTTTATGTCCTAAAGCTTCTAGTCCTTTTTTGATGTTTAACTGAGCTTTGTTGTATTCGCCAACTAATAAAACTTTCATTATTTTGATTACATTTGTTATTAAGTTAATAATTAATGATTAAGCGAAATAATCAAAAAATTTGTATTGTTGTAACATCTTTATGCGACGGTGGAACAGAAAGGTTTGGAGCGACTTTATCAAATATACTTATTAATTTAGGATATGATGTTTATACATTAATTACCAAAGATTGCGTTAATTATAAATATGCAGGTAAACTCTACAATTTAGAAAAAGAAACGCAAAGTAAAAATAACTTTAATAAGTTATTTTATATGTATAAATTTTTTAAAAAACACAATTTCGATACTATCATAGATAACAGAGCTAGACGTGTTTTTTCAAAAGAATTTTTGATATACCGTTTAATTTATAATTCATCTAACATTATATCAATGGTGCATAACCATAATATAAGTAATTATTTTCCAGATAGTAAAAACTTGTCAAATTTGGTTTATCGAAGTAGCAACACCTTTGTAGGTGTAAGTCGAAAAATTAAAGAGAATATAATTGAAACTTATGGATTTAAAAATGTTAAATATATTTATAATCCAGTAGATTTAGAGAAAATTAAATCAAAAGCTAGCGAGAACAATAAGCAGCCAGACTATAAGTATATATTGTATTTTGGACGACTCGAGGAGCATTCTAAAAATCTTTCATTATTGATTAATAGTTACAAATTGTCTAAACTTAGTTCAAAAGAAATTAAGTTAATAATTATGGGTAAAGGTGATGATTATAAAAACTTAAATAATCTCGTTGAAGATCTAAAATTAACTGAAGATGTAATTTTTAAACCTTACAATCATAATCCATTTCCTCTTGTTAGTAAAGCTTTATTCACTGTTTTAAGTAGTAGGTACGAAGGTTTTCCTATGAGTATTATAGAATCCTTAGCACTTGGTACGCCTGTTGTTTCAGTGGATTGCCCTTCTGGACCAAGCGAAATAATAGAGCATAATGTTAATGGTTTATTAGTGGAAAATGATAATCCTATGTTATTATCCAATGCATTCAATACGCTTTTGAGTGATGGTGCTTTATATAAAATATGTAAGAATAATGCGATTTCAAGTGTACAACATCTTGATGCTAAGGTAATAGCTAAAGATTGGCAAAACTTATTAGAGAATAAATAAAACAATGATGAAATGACCATAACAGACTGTCAATTAATAGAGATACCAAAAGTTCACGATGAACGTGGAAGTCTTGCAGTAATTGAGAAATCCTCCATTCCATTTTCTATTAAACGAGTGTATTACTTATACGATGTACCAAGCGATAGCTACAGAGGTGGACACGCGCACAAAGTTCAAGAATCAGTTGTAATAGCGCTCAGTGGAAGTTTTGAGGTTGTTTTAGATGATGGAAAGTTAAAAAAAAGTGTTGTCTTAAATAAACCAAATCAGGCATTATTTATACCATCTGGAGTATGGCGTGAAATAGAGAATTTCTCTTCAGGTTCTGTTTGTTTAGTTATTGCCTCTACCGAATTTGAAGAGATGGATTACATAAGAAATTATGAAGCTTTCAAATTATTTAAAAGCTGAAATATAAATGTTGTTCTTTATTAGTGTAGTCTGAAATCTTTTTAAGCTAACTAATAAAAAACTTGGTAAGTAAATCAATAACCTTTGTTTGAAATTTAAATTCGAAAATCGAATTTGCTCTTTTGCCTTTTTGTAAATGTCATACTCTTTTAATCTTTTGCATCGTATAGCCAAGGCATATCTATTTATGTCCATGTAGTGCTTTAAAGCATCATTTTTTTCTTCTTCAGCTTTGTAACTATCAATAAAATTAAGTCGAATTATATTTGTTTCGTTTTTTGTTAAACTATTATGAATATAAGATCTGTAAGACATTGTGATTTTAGGATTAAAGGAAACCTTATAATGCAAGCTCAATTTAATCCATAAGTCTAAGTCTTCAGAAGTATCTAAATTTGTATTAAAGCCTCCCACAGCATTAAATTTGTCTTTACAGAATGCAACTGCAGATGTCCAAGCTACTGAATTGATAATACTTGCCCTAAAAAAGTCCCTTACTATGAGACAATCATTGTAGTAATGAAAGTTAAATTCAGCATTACGTTTCTTTTCTTCTGTTAAATAGATTTCGTAATTATTGCAGTATAACCCAGCATCTGGAAATTTAATTATTTGATCTTTTAAAGCAATTAAATGGTTGCTGTACCAAATATCATCAGCATCTATCAAAGCTATGTATGTGCCTGAAGACTTTGCTATTCCAATGTTTCTAGCTGCAGATACACCTTTGTTTTCTTGCGTGTAAATTTTTATTCTATCGTCTCTAAACTGTTTAACAATTTCTAGACTGTTGTCGGTAGAACCATCATCTATAATTATAATTTCAAAATCTTCAAAATATTGATTTAGAACACTTTCAAGGGATTCTTTTATGTAATTCGATTTATTATATAATGGTATAATTACCGAGAAATAGGGCATCATTCTTTTGATTTAATGGTGCAAAAAAAGCCCAGGCGATAGAAGTCAAATAGGAATAACGAAGGAAACGAAGAATTAAAATTTGTAAGCATTAGCTTTTTAGTTGCTTTAAAACAAAATGATATAAAGTTGATAAGATAAAGTTTTGAAAGTATAAGATAATAAAAATAAATTTTAGACTCTTTTTTAGTGATTTTACCTTTACTCAATAGGAGGCTAAGGTTTTCTAGGCTTGTTTCAATTTTTTGTATATAAATTTTTGATTTTTCATTGCCAAAATGAATAGCAGGATTTTTTATAGGTGTTATTTTTATATTATTATTCTCTAAATTTTTAAAGAAAATAACATCTTCATAACCATATTTTTGGATAGATTCATCAAACAAATTTAGCATCATTATGTTCTTTTTAATGAAAAAATTTGATGAACACATAGCGTTCTGTTCTCTTTTTTTAGTGTATAGCCACCTTAATTTATATGGTTTTTTTGGTGTTGTTGTATCATTTGTAATTCCACCATATACTATATCGCTAGAAAGATAGTTTAAATAATTTTTAATAAAACCATCATCCTTCGGAAGAACATCACAATCTAAGAATAGAAGATGATTGAATTTTGCATCGTGAGCAAGTTTATTTCTTATTTGTGATCTGCCAATATTGTTTGGTAATTCTTTAAAAACACAGTTAGTTAGGTCGTTAATAGTAGTATTCAGAATGTTATGATGAGATTTAGAGCCATCATCATATACTAATATTTCAAAATTAATATTACAAGAATTACATTGTCTGTGCAGCTGTTTTATTAAGGTTACTGTATTATAATCATATGAAGGGATAAGTATGGATAGCATATACTAACTCTTACGTTGCACAACTTCAAACACCTTATTTTCGTCACACTTTAAGGTTTTACTAGGATATTTTAAAAGTAAAGCATAATCGTGTGTTGCCATTATTATGGTATTTCCATTTTTATTAATGTCTTGCAACACTTCCATTACTTCAATACTTGTTTGCGGATCTAGATTTCCAGTTGGCTCATCTGCTAAAATAAGTTCTGGATCATTTAATAAGGCCCTTGCTATTGCAATGCGTTGTTGTTCTCCGCCAGAAAGTTCGTGAGGATATTTAAAACCTTTGGTTTTCATGGCAACCTTATCTAATACTGCGTCAATACGATCTTTAATTTTATCTTTGTCTTTCCAACCTGTAGCTTTTAATACAAATTCTAGATTTCCATTTATAGTGCGATCTGGTAATAATTTAAAATCCTGAAATACAATACCCAACTTTCGTCTTAAAAACGGTATATCTTTTTCCTTCATAGTTCTAAGATTAAAATCAACGATAGAACCCTCTCCTTCATTTAACTCTAAATCGCCATAAAGTGTTTTCATAAAACTACTTTTGCCACTTCCCGTTTTTCCAATAAGGTACACAAAGTCACCTTTTTGCATTTCAAAATTCACATTAGAAAGCACCAAGTTTTCCCCTTGGTATATCATGGCATCTTTAAGTTGTAAAACCGTTTCAGACATATTTTTTTCTTATAATTAAGGTATGTGTAAATGTATTGCTTAAAATTCCAAATCCCAAATTCTAATTTTATATTGGCATAGTAATTGGAATGTTACATATATGAGATATTTAATTAGCTTTTTATTCGTATTAACCTCTGCAATTTCGTTTGCTCAAAAGGAATATCATGTTTTTCCTGTTGACTGTGAAACTACCAAAGGAACTCCAAATGGTAATGGAAGTGTTTCTAATCCTTGGGATTTGCAAACAGCATTGTCTCAATCGTCAGAACGTGTAAATGGAGGTGATATTATTTGGATTCATAAAGGAATTTATACAGGTCATTATAAAAGTGTACTTCAATCTACAAAAACCAATAAATATGTAACCGTTTCTGCTTATAAAAATGACAAGGTAATTCTTAATGGCAACTTAGGTAGAAAGATGAATTATGTGTTAGAGGTTAATGGAGCAAATGTGATTTATAAAAATTTTGAAATCACCTATTTAGGCGAATTTTCGAGAAAAAAAGGAGATTCAAATTTTAAGGCAGCAGTTGGCATAAATCATCGTAAAGGTGAAGACTGTAAGTTTCAAAATTTAATTGTTCACAATATTCCTGGATCAGGTATTGGATCATGGAAAGCAACAGGTGGCTCAGAAATCGAAGATTGTATTATTTATAATAACGGTTATCAAGGCGCGAGAGGACATGGAGCAGGTCTCTATATTCAGAATCAAAGTGAAAAGACGAGACTGATTAAAAACAATATCATTTATAATAATTATTACAAAGGTATTGAGGTGTGGTCTGCAAGCTCAGGATCTAATTTTGAGTTTGTAAAAAACATAACACTTTCAAATAATATTATTTTCAATAATGGAGCACCAGGTGGTAAACATGTGGATAATATTATAATTGCTTCAAACGATAAAGATGGCATTAATGTCGCAAAACGTATTAAGTTGTTAGGTAATGTATTGTATCATAATGTGGATTTTAGTAATAATAAAAACTATGGTTACGGTGCATCATTAACACTAGGCTTTAATAGTAAATCGCCAGTTGAAGATATATCAATTCTTAATAATGTTATAATCGGAAAAAATAATGCTTTCAATATATCGCATGCCAAGTCCATTGAATTTCATAATAATATAGTTTATGCAGGTTATATTCACTTAAATACTTCTGTTTTAAAAGCTTTTGAAGCGAAAACAATTGCATTAAATAATAATAAATATTATACAAGAAAACATACCGGTTTTAGATTTAATAAGCATAGAGATTATAATTTTAAAGACTGGCAAAATAGGTTTTCAATAGACAAGAATAGTCATCATGGATATTTAAGAGATTTCGAGATTAAACCTGTTTTAAAAGTTCAACAACTTGAGACGAGTTCAAATGATTTCAATATTGCACTTTTAGAAAAAAATGGAAATAATGTTACTGTAGATTTTAGTGATTATGGAATAGAAGATGGAATGAGCTTTAAAATTTATAATATAGAAAACAGGGAAGAAGTTATTAAATATGGTAAGGTTTCAAGTGACTTAAAAGTGGAATTTCCAATGGGATTAAAGTCTTTCGAAAAACCTTTACATAATGTAGTTGCAACAAAATCTGCTGATAATTTTGGGGTTTACAGAATAGAGTTTTCTAATAAAAAAAAGAGAAAAGGATTCATTGGTCGACTTTTTGGTTGGCTATTTTAACATTTAATAAGTCGGTTTATAATTATACAGAATTTCTATCGTTATAGGTTTTGTATTGAATTATATTTGAATTATCAATAAAAAACGAAACTAATGCTATTTTTAAAAAGACAATTACTCATCGTTTTTCTTTTAGTTTCATCATTTGGTATGGCGCAAAAATCTGCGATTTATACTAGTGATTTACAAGATTATCAGAAAGCATTAACCTTATACAACAACAAGCAATATAAAGCAGCTCAGTCATTGTTCGACGATATTAAGTACAATACTGATGATGTTACTATTCAATCCGATTGTGCTTACTATATTGCCAATTGTGCTGTAAGATTAAATCAAAGAAATGCGGACGATTTAGTTGCAGAATTTGTAGAAGAATACCCAACTAGTACCAAACGAAACACAGCATTTTTGGATGTCGCTGATTATTATTTTAACAATGGTAAATATGCATATGCTCGAAAATGGTATGAAAAGGTAGATGAGACGAGTATTGCACGTTCAGAAAAAGAACGCTTCAATTTTAATTATGGTTATTCATTATATTCAACTAAATCCGAAAAAGAGGCTACAAAATATCTTAATCGTGTTGTAAATTCAAAAGAATATGGTTCTCAAGCCAAGTATTACATTGGGTTTATGGCTTATCAAGGAGATGATTATGATAAAGCTAACGAGTATTTTGATCAAGTAAGTGATAATGAAAAGTATAAAGAGAAGCTATCATATTATCAGGCAGATTTAAATTTTAAACTTGGTAAGTTTGAAAAAGCGATTGAACTTGCAGAAGAGCAACTACCAAAAGCAAGAGGTGTTGAAGAATCTGAATTGTCTAAAATCATTGGTGAAAGTTATTTTAACCTTCAACAATATACAAAAGCTATTCCTTATTTAAAGGCCTATCAAGGTAAAAGAGGTAAATGGAATAATACAGATTATTACCAATTAGGTTACGCATACTACAAACAAAATGATTTTGAAAGCTCAATTTCAGAATTCAATAAAATTATTGATGGTGATAATTCAGTAGCTCAGAATGCCTACTATCATTTAGGTGAAAGCTATATCAATTTAGATAAGAAACAAGAAGCGCTAAATGCATTTAGAAATGCATCTCAAATGGATTTTGATTCAAAAATTCAGGAAGATGCGTGGTTAAATTATGCTAAGATTAGTTATGAGATTGGAAACCCATACCAATCGGTTCCGCAAGTATTATCTGGTTATTTAGATAAATATCCTGAAACGAGCTATAGAGAAGAAATCGAAACGTTGTTAATAGACTCTTACATTACATCAAAAAACTATAAAGAAGCCTTAGTCCTATTAAAGGGTAAGAATAGTTTCGAAAATAAAGTAGCATATCAAAAAGTAGCGTTCTTTAGAGGAATAGAATTATATAATGAAACAAAATACAATGAAGCTTTAGGGTTATTTACAAATTCTTTAAAAGAAGCACATGTGCCATTGTTTGTTGCTAAAGCCACTTTCTGGAAAGCAGAGTCAGAATATAATTTAACAAATTATAATGATGCCTTAATCGGGTTTAAGCAATTCAATGGACTTGCAGAAGCTTCAAGTTTGCCAGAGAATGACAATTTAGATTACAACTTAGCATATACCTATTTTAAGTTGAAAGATTATACCAAAGCATCGAGCTACTTTAAGAAATACATAGACAAAAATTCTGGTGATAGATTGCGTCGAAATGATGCTTATTTAAGGTTGGCAGATGGTCATTTTGTGTCTAGTCAATACCAAAGTGCGATTAATGCCTACAAAAAAGCAATTCAGATTAATGAAATTGAAACTGATTATGCAGCTTTTCAAACTGCAATGAGCCAAGGATATTTAGGAAAAAGTTCTACTAAGATTTCAGAATTAAAATCATTTATCGATAGTTACCCAAAATCAGCGTTACGAGATGATGCCATGTATGAGCTGGCAAATTCGTATGTAAAGTCTAACGACACGGATAAAGCTATGGAGATGTACGACAGATTGAATTCCGAATACAGAAGTAGTGCATTCACATCCAAGTCTTTATTACGTCAAGGATTAGTGTATTATAATGGCAATGATAATGAGCGCGCATTAGGCAAGTTTAAGAAAGTAGCAAAAGATTTTCCAGGTTCTGGTGAAGCTGTTCAAGCCGTTTCTACTGCACGATTAATTTATATCGATTTAGGTCGAGTAGATGAATATGCGTCTTGGGTAAGAACACTAGATTATGTTGAGGTAACTGACGTAGAATTGGATAATACAACGTATTTGGCTGCAGAAAAACCTTATTTAGATAATGATACAGATAAAGCAATACGACAGTTTAATAAATATCTCAATGAATTCCCAAGAGGAATTCACGCTCTGAAATCGTATTTTTATTTGGCGCAATTGTATTATAAAAAGGATTTGTTCGACAATGCACAACCACATTATAAGTATGTTGTAGATGCCTCAAAAAGTGAATATACAGAACAAGCCACTGTAAAATTATGTGAGATTTATTTAGGTAATTCTAATTGGTCTAAAGCTATTCCTGTCTTACAACGTTTAGAAACAGAAGCAGATTATCCGCAGAATGTATTATATGCTCAATCTAATTTAATGAATGCTTATTACCAAACTGAAGATTATAGTAACGCAGAATCTTATGCTGAGAAAGTATTAGGTAATTCTAGCTTAGATAACAAAGTAAAAAGTGATGCCAAAATAATCATTGCACGTTCTGCAATTAAAACAGGTAATGAAGCGAAAGCAAAAGATGCATATGCTGAATTAGAAAATATTGCTACTGGTAGTGTCGCAGCAGAGGCATTATTCTACAATGCGTATTTCAAGAATAAAGAAGGTAAATATGAAGCGTCAAACACTAAAATTCAAAAATTAGCTAAAGATTATAGTAGTTATAAGTATTACAGCGCTAAAGGATTAGTTGTAATGGCGAAGAATTTCTATGCTTTAGGAGATGCATTTCAAGCTACATATATTTTAGAAAGTGTGATTTCTAATTTCCCAGATTTTGAGGATGTAGTACAAGAAGCCACTGAAGAATTAAACAAAATTAAAGCAGAAGAAGCAAAAACAAATTCATCAATTGAAACAGACGATAATTAACACATTCCTGCGAAAGCAGGAATCTCATAATTGAAACTCAAAGATCAAACAACAAGCAATGAAAAACTTTAAAAACAACGTGTTATTTTCCTTAATTGTAATAATGATGATTTCATTCACTTCATGTGGAGACGATGATGAAGCGCAACAAGAAGAAGATGTGTTTGCTGGATGTTGCTCAGAGGAGCCAGTGTTTGGACCTAATATTGATAATTTAGACCAATCTGTAGGTGGTGAAATTTCGGTTTCTGATATAGTAACACCAAATGGAGACGCAAATTTTGATTTATTTGGGGTAATTAATATTGAAAATTATCCAAATCATACAGTTGAGGTATTTAATTCTGAAGATGAAGTAGTTTTTGAGAGTACTAACTATGGAGGAATGGGTGATTTATTTCCAGATGGAGAACAAACAGAATCAGGTATTGCAACTTATCCTGATGGAACATATAAATACAAAATTGTAATTGAAAATGAGGCGACGTTTTTGAAATCTGGTGCTTTTTGTCTCTTTACCAATGATCCTCCTGTAGAGCAACAAAATTTTAGTGAGTGCCTAGATGAAGGTGAATTCGACCAGATTCTAACAGGATTTTAAACTAAATTAAGATTCAATCAAAATATTAAATATGAAAATCAAGTTTTTAATTTTTATAATCATAATATCAAGTAGTTTGTCCTTTACGTACGCTCAAGAACGTACAAAAGATACTATAGACGATCAAGTGGTAAATGTTGTGAAGCCTTATAAGCCAACAATATCAGATGCTTTTAAGATTAAAGATCTACCTAAGCTTACGGATTCTAATTCAGTGAAGAAGAAAGAAGTGAAATACAATATTTTTTCTATTCCTGTAGCTTCTACATTTACACCTGCAAAAGGAAAAGCAGCGAAAGTTGATAAAGCAAAATCTGTAAAGCTATATGATAATTATGCGTCATTAGGTGTTGGTACATATACTTCTATTTTGGGAGAAGTGTATTTAAATCACGAGTTGAGTAGTTCAGAAAATCTAGGTGGCTACTTTAGTCATCATTCTTCGGCTGGAGGAATTGAAGATTTATTATTAGATGATAATTTTTCAAAAACCAGTATTAATGTAAATTATTCACAAAAGCTTAGAGATTTTTCGTGGAAAGTTGACGGAGGTTTCGACATGCAGTCTTATAATTGGTATGGACTTCCGGAATTCTTTGCTAACGAATCTACGGCAGACGGAATTGATCCTTCACATGCTTTCAATAGTTTTTATGTTGGCGGAAAACTAAAGTTTGATGATGCCATTATTAATGATGGAAGTGTCCGTTTTAGACGTTTTGGTGATGACCAAGATTCTGGTGAAAATCGTTTTGAAGCCAAAGCAAGATTCGATGTGCCTATACGAGATGAAATAATTAAGACAGAGTTTTATATAGATTATATTGGCGGAAGTTTTGATAGAAATTTTAATACAGAAGATGAACTAAAATATGGAAATGTAACTTTTGGCTTAGCACCATCATATCAAATGACTCAAGATGATTTAACTATAGATTTAGGCGTGAAGTTTGTATTTCTTAACGACACAGAATTTAGTGATAACAAGTTCTTTATTTACCCAAATATTGAAGCATCTTATCGTTTAGTGGACGAAATAGTTATCGCTTATGGAGGTCTAAAAGGAGATTTAATCCAGAATTCATATTACGATTTTGCTAATATAAACCCGTTTGTGTCTCCAACATTATTTGTTGCTCCAACAGATCAGCAATACAAGGCTTTTGTTGGTTTAAAGGGAAAATTATCTAACAATGTGAGCTACAACATTAAAGGGAATTATTATGCGGAAGAGGGCAAAGCCTTATATAGAATTAATGCCATTTCAGATACACAAGAAGAAGATTACCAATATAGAAATTCTTTTGGAGTCGTTTACGATGACGTAAAAACATTTTCGGTTGCGGGAGAATTAAATATAGATGTTAATAGAAACTTTACTTTAGGTGTTAAAGGTGAATACTTTAATTATAGTGTAGATGAACAGTCTGAAGCTTGGAACTTACCAGACGTAACAGGATCGGTATTTTTAGATTATCAAATTTCTGAAAAATGGTATGCTGGAGGAAGTATTTATTATGCAGGTGAACGTAAAGATAGAGGCAATTACACAGGAGCATTGTTAAACTTAGAGCCAATCAATTATACTTTAGACAGTTATTTTGATGCAAATGCACACGTTGGTTATAAAATTAATGACCAGCTTTCAGTTTTTAGTAAAGTGAATAACATAGCAGATCAAGATTATAATAAGTGGGCAAATTTCCCTGTACAGAGTATACAGTTTTTAGCTGGTGCAACGTATCAGTTTGATTTCTGACATATAGTGTCATCCTGAATTAATTTCAGGATCTCATTATATTATAGTCATTGTAAGGAACGAAACATCTTTTTAATTATTAGAAATAATTCATGAGATTACCACTTCACTACGTTCCTCGTAATTGTAAAGGTTATGTAATTCGATGACAAAATTAACAATAATTAATTTTGTTATATGAGAAACACTAATGATGATTACACATTAATCCGTAACTATAT